>ENA-ORXB01000087-ORXB01000087.1-sediment-metagenome-genome-assembly--contig:-NODE-87-length-239080-cov-26.100957_pt1 | contig 239080 bp, 227 predicted proteins | sample MGYA00237863_ERZ511475 | MGnify/ENA primary metagenome ERZ511475 (study PRJEB26305, sample SAMN06343858) | sediment metagenome | isolation source: hot spring sediment | place: Canada: British...
GTCCTCTGTCCCCACCAGTTCAATCCGGTCGTACTGAACCGCCAGCTCCTGCACATCTGCAGGGAGTTGCGCTAAAAGCTGCGCATCCCGTACCCCCGAAGCCAGCACCAGCCGAAACACGCGCTCATCCCGCAACACCTGCAGCGCTTCTTCCCGCGCCTCTTCCAAGCTCAAACGTGCAATCCGCTGCTCGTGTGCTTCCCATCGCTGCGACTTCACTTTCTCCATCTGGAGCAGTTTCCATAACCGCTTGAGCCAGCCGAACATTTCGTTCACTCCTCGCACGGCTGTTCCAAATCTCTGCGCAGGTTGTTCAGAAAGCGTGCAGTGATAGTATACCGATTGGTGTTGGTTCGGAGCGCGTTTTCCATACGCCTCAGGCGGCGGTGGGCACGCTTGTGGGCTTCTTTGTCCAGCACCTGCAAGTTCCAGCGACTGCTGTGAATCCACTTAGGCAAGCCTCCAGTAGGGAAAAGTGTCCGACTACCGCCAGGATGCCCCAGCAGAGGATTGATATGATGGACTTCGTAGCCCTTAGGGGCTTTCACACCCAGAGATCTCGCGAAGCTTCTGTATTCGCTGTACATTTTCGCTCCCTTGCGCACAGCCATTCGCGTCAGCACTTTGGACCCGCCTGTCAAGGCAATCTCCGCAGCCACTTCGGTATATTCTCCTGCCCGATATGCCAGACTTTGTTTATCTACGACATCATTTACCCCTAACTGTTCTCGAATCCAGTCCGTAGCGCCGAAGGTCAGCGAGTCTCCTACACCTGCCCAGAAGTTTGCCATTGTGTCCAACCAGTCCAGCCCCGACGGGTCGGCGTGATTAATCGGATCATTCCCGCAATACCGATACAGGTTCGGGTCGCCCGAGGCGGCGTCTATCGGGTCTCGCTGCAGCCAGCGGGCGGTGCGGGGGTCATAGGCGCGGGCACCGACATGGTACAGACCTGTGCCACCAAAGCAGTCCCACTCGTACCCATACGCCCCGTTCCAGAGAAACGGCTGCGGGATGGGGTTTTCGGGCGGCGATAGCGGCACACCCCAGCTGTCGTACCGCCACACCTCCAGCACCTCGCCCCCACTGCTCAACAACACCCGCACATGCCCCAGCGCATCCAGCACATAATAACAACTCACACCCGAACCGCTGTAGTCTAACCGCGCAATCGGTCCCAGCGGTCCCCATACATACTCGGCGACCACCCGACCCTGACCATCCACCTCCGCCAGCAGCGTGTCGCCCTCGTACAGACGCCACACCTCAAACGGCACACCACTCCGAACGCCCTGCAAACCCACTCGACGCCCCAGACTGTCGTAAATAGCATTCAGCACCACGCCCGCCTGAGAACTGCTCGCCACCACCAGGTTGCCCCACACATCGTACCGATAGCCCCAGCTCACCTCGCCTGCGCTCTGCCCAAAGTTGAACAACACAATCATCAAGTCTTCATCATCGACTTGCCCATCCCTGTTCAGGTCTTCAGGGCAGCCCTGGGGGCATTGCTGACCAAACGCGAACTGCACAGCCACTAGGTCCGCATCGTCCACCACCCCATCCCCGTTCACATCCCCCTTAATCGGTTGAGGGGCGTTCCACAAACGGGCGCGCTCGCCGTTGGGGGTGTAGGTCATATACCAGTTGTAGCTGCCTCCGTGCGGGTGGCTCCCCCCAATCCACCAGAGTCGATTGTAGTCGTAGCGCCAGTCAGAGGCATTGTCGCCCCAGCGCGTGAGGTTTCCATTCACATCGTAGGCAAACTGAACTTCTTTGGGAGTACCCCCATCCAGTCGCGACGTTTCTGATTGCAGGCTACCATCGGGGTAGTACTCCCAGCGCCACTCGGCGGTGCGGTTGTCTGGTAGCCATTCACGAGCAGAGCGCAGCGTGCCGTCGGGATAGTAGCCTGGCTCATCCGCGGTACCCCAATAGTCAAATTGTGCGATCAGTTGCCCGTTGAGGCGGTAAGTCAGCAGTCCAACCGCGTTTGGCGCCTGGGTATCTGCGTACTCTATCGTGGCACTGAGAGTACCTGCGGGGAGATAGACGGTCTGGTTCTGCAGGCGCCCTGCATTATCGTAGCTCCACTCGGCAAAGAGAGTGCTGCCTGCGAACAGGGCAATAGGGCGCCCTGCCCCATCGTACTGATAGCGCCACACGCTTCCCCACGAGGTGGTAAAGGTTTGCAGGTCCGCTGTGAGCGCGCCCTCAGGCGTGCGATAGTCGTAGAGCCAGTAATAGCTGCCCACAGGCAGATTTACCTGCTCGCCCAGCAGCCAGCCTGTGCGTGCCGAGAGAAAGTTGTTGGTCGGGTCGCTGTCCTGATTGCGCGGGTCAGCACTGACGCCGTAGTTGGGGTCATCCGTATCGTACCACCAGCGCAGCGCCACCTGATCCTGCCAGCCTTGAGAGGTGAGCAGTTGCTTGGTAGCAACCCCCAAACGCCCTGCAGGGTCGTAGCTGAATTCGTGTCGCGTGTGGGCTCCTCCGGAGGCAGAATGTTCATGTATAGTCTGCACCCGACCGTTCAGTGTGTATTCAAAGGTCGCGAAACGCCCATCTTGGCGCGTCCACTGGCTGACTCGTCCGCAACAACTATAGTCAAAGGTTTCGGGGCGAGTATCACCATCGTGATGGATAGAGCGCAGTTCGTCGTGGATACCATAACCGTAGGTCAATCCCACCTTAGTGTTTGGCGGAGCACCCCCATTTTCCACACGCACGAGGCGCCCTGCGCTGTCATACTGCATTTCGGCGTACAGTGCACTCTGCAGATTGCCTTGATCATCCTGCCACTCCAGCCAGATCTGGCGCAGCAGCCCTGCCCGTGAGCCACTGCCATCAAAGTCATAAACAAAGCGCACCCAGCGCCCACGCGGATCGATATAGCGGCGCAAAAACAATCCATCCCACTCCCACAGGGATTGCCCGCCTGGGGCAGTGCCAAAGCCCCAACGCATCCTGCGTGGCTGCCCCAGCAGAGTCCACTCGGTTTCACTCCAGAGCGGGGTTTCTGGGTCGTTCGGATATAACTCGACACGCACAGGGCGTCCAAACAGGTCATAGGCGCTAATGCGGAGCAAGCGCCCTGTTGGATCTTCTACCTCGTGCAGTTTGTTGGGGTACGCGCTATTTTCGCCCCAGTAGCGCAGTTGCCACCAGCCTGAGCGACCTGGCTCTGTGAACGCTGTCAGTAAGCTGTTAGCAGACACTTCCGAATACGGTTGACCTCGGTAAGTGTAATCGAACCGCCAAGAAAGCGCTGGATCACTACCTATCTGCAGGTGAGTGAGTGCAGTAGGGGGATTGGGATGGCTCCCCCCAGGTGCATCAGGATGCGCCTCTCCATAGCGTAGATGTGCTTCACCCAAAGCACCTCCGTTAACCCGAAAATCTTGCAGTAAAGTATTCGGATTATTCGGTACATATGTAAACTCCCACTGTGTTCCCTCCCTGTCGGTGTGGAGGGTCAGGGCAAACGGATGCTCCGGGCTGTAGCTGTACGATTCCTGCCAGCGCGGCGTCTGAGAGAACACAGGCTCGCCATTTGGTCCAACTCCCACCTGATCGTAAACGGCGCTTTGAACGACTTGTCCATTCTGCGCTTCAAAAAGCAGTACTTCTTTCTCCCAAGCGCGATTCGGGTTCTGTACATACGAAGGACGGAGATTCTCCAGCTGGGTAAACATCCCAGAACCGCGATCCCAGCTATACACCAAGCTCGCCCGATAGTTACCACTGGGGCGTTGACGCTGAATCCCTGTCCAGAATGAAGTGCTTCCTGCATACATGTGCTGGTACTGTTCTGGAAGTAGTTGTTCCAGTTTTATTTCCTTGAGGCGCCCCAACAGGTTCTCGGGTAGGGTTCCGTAAGCACGAAGATACATCTCTCGTTCACGCTCTGGCACTGGCTCCCATGTCAGGTTCAACTTCTCTTGTAGTCGGTTGCTCCCATATATCTGATAACTCCGATCCAAACCTAACCTAGCTGTAATTTGCTGTTCAGCATTGTCCCACTGGACATCCCAGTGGTCGTTGGGTTGATCTGGTTCATTGGGAACGCTTTCAGGAGGTACCCTCCCAATACGAACCCCATGCAGCTCGTTATTCAGAGCAAAGTAGAAAACCTCACCTGTCAGGCGGTCCCAACGCAAACCGCGCTTCGTCTGAAAATCGCGTAATACAAGCCACCGACCGTTCCAGTTCTGTCGCCACTGCGCCTCAACATACTCACCCACCTGCAAACTCCAGCGATTGCCACTGGGAGAGACAATCGCAGGTTGCGGACTAAAAGACATAAAGTCGTGCAAGCGCGACTTGTAGCCATTTCCCCAGCCTATCCGCTGGGGCGGCGCAAAGTGGTAGGTCCACTCTCCTCCCTCACGAATGCGCCCTGGAGGCCCACCTCGCAACACGAAACCGCGAACCGATCCTGTTTCATCAACAACCGCCTCTAAGCTTGCTTGCACTCCTTTTGTTGGGACGATGCTCCATCGCTCTGTAAATGGACTTACATCGTCAGGCTCACTCATGATAAACGCCAGAAAGCGCATCGCACTACCGTCTGCGTCGTAGACGGTCAACTCACGGACTCGTTTGGCAGATTCAGGAATATCGCCTCCACCAGTAGGCTGCAGAATCACCTCTGTGGGAGTGCCACGCCACGCTGTGCTTCCTGGGGAGGTGCCAGGCAGGCGCTGGTTACCCGAAGATAGCACCACACACATCCGCTCCAGCCCGAAAAACCAGTATGGTCCCAGAGTGCCCCCAGGCGTAGGCGATGAGACATAGACATACCCTGAGTGGAACACATCTATTGCAGGAAAGGGCAATCCAAGGGTTGTCTGTCCTGTTGCAGGCAGCAGCAGCAACCCATCGCAGAGCCAGCCGTTGCCATCTACTGCCCCCGTACCAGAGCCAAGGTAGATGGCGTCGTTATCAAAGCAAATTTGATCCGGGACTGCAAACAATACAGGTATACATACAGGTTCAGGTTGGGGCTCCTGAGAAGAAGCAGATACAGCCACTAAACATGAAAGCAAGACAAACAAACGTAGGGACAGTAAAACGGTTCTACCCCCCCCCGCTAAAATTGCGAGGGCGAAGCGCCAGAAGGGTTCCCTCTCTGTTGCCTTGACTGAAACCACTCCCATCGCGAACCTCCGATGTCCTGATTATACAACAACCAATCGCAGCAACCTTCCTTCCCCATACCCCCTACGAACGCCACAGCATTTTGAGTTCAAATCAGGTTCAGACTGTTGACGACACGACAAACCCTGCTGCAGGAGCCACTCCTTTTTTGACACCCCTGACCCAAACGGCACAGACCCCAACCTCGCAGCAGCACCGCTTCAGCCCCACAGCAAACTCATCACAAAGCGCCACCCGCGCAAGAAATCACCCTGTGCAGGCATCAGCAGCTTTCCGACTCAGCCATGGTCTACGCACAAAACGGCTCAGTCTCACCTCCAATTCCTGCATTCGTCGTCAAGGTGCAGACTCCTGCAGGTTTCCTTTTGTTGCTGATACTGCCTCCGCCCCCGCAAACGGAACAGATACCAGCCGACGCCCATCACCAGCAACGCCACCAGATGCCCGTAGGTAAAAACGCCCACGCCCAGCACCGTGAGCGAGGTCGCGCCCGCACGGAAGAACTCGTTGATGAACCGATACGCCCCGTGCAGAATCAAAAAGCTCGCGAACAGCTGCCCCCTCGCCCAGCCTCGCTTCTCAAGGCGCGTCAGAATCACGAAAATCGCCAGATTCATCACCGTCGAGTAGAGCTGGGTGGGATGCACAGGATGCGAATGCCCCGGAAACAGCACGCCCCATGGCAAATCGGTCGGCGCGCCATAGCAGCAGCCCGCGCCGAAACAGCCAATTCGGGCAATCGCATAGCCGAGCGCGATGGAAGGCGCGGCTAAGTCGGCAATCCGCCACGCATCCAGCCTGCGCCGGCGTACAAACCACCACGCCGCCAGAATCGCCAGCCCGAAGCCCCCAAAGTAGGACATTCCCCCCTCCCACACGCGCAGAATTGCAAGCGGGTCTTCCGCGTAGGAACGCCAGAAAATCAGCACATAACCCAGCCGCCCCCCAATCACGCCCACCAGAATCGCCCAGAACGCCAGGTCAAACACATCGTCGGGGTCAACGCCATAACGCCGCGCGACTCGCAACGCTCGCCACACCGCCAGCCAGATGCCCACCATCCACATCAGCCCGTAGGTGTGAACGGGAATGGGACCGATACGAAACAGTTCGGGCATCATGAGCGCGGTTCCTCCGCCGACTCGCTCTGAGCCGGCTCTTCACGGGCAAACAACTGCACCGCCATCAAGCCCACCAGACTCACCGTAATCGCGACATCCGCCACATTAAACACGGGCCAGATGACAAAATCGAACATATCCACCACAAACCCCAGCCGCAGGCGATCCACAAAATTGCCCAGCGCGCCGCCCAGCAACATCCCTGTCAACAGGCTGATGCCCCGCGGTGGGCGCGCCCGCAGCTGATAAATAATCAGAAACCCCGCCACCACCAGCGTGAGCGGAATCGTCAGCCACCCCTTGCCTGATAGCATTCCAAACGCAATCCCCGTGTTGGGGGTCAGGGTCAGATAAAAATAGCCGGGTATCACCGGGAGCGGTCTATCCCATTCCAGCGAAGCGAGCGCCCAGAGCTTGGTCAGCTGGTCAATCAGCAACACAACAAAAGCCGTCCACCAGAACATCGTCAACATGAGGATACCCGACGCCGTGCCATGCGCTATAATTGGGAGCTATGTGGTTGGGCACGCAGTCGGTGAACGAGTTGGGGCATCTCACGATTGGCGGGTGCGACGCGGTGCAACTGGCAGAGCAGTTCGGCACGCCCCTCTATGTGCTGGACGAGGCGGCGTTTCGGGAACGCTGCCGCGCCTATCGGGAAGCGTTTCAGAGCCGCAAGCCTGATACCCAGATTGCTTACGCCGGCAAGGCGCTGTTGAACCTCGCCGTGTGCCAGATTATCGCCGAAGAGGGGCTGGCGCTGGATGTCGCCTCAGGCGGCGAGCTCTATACCGCCCTGCGTGCGGGCTACCCCCCTGAACAGATTCACATGCACGGCGTCTACAAAACCGAAGCCGAGCTGCGTCAGGCGCTGGACGCCCGTATCGGCACGATTGTGCTGGATAACTTCGACGAAATCGCGCGCCTTCAGAGCCTGCTCGCGCCCCACGAGACGGTTCGCGTGATGATTCGGGTTGCCCCCGAAGTGGAGGCGTCCACCCATCCGCTGATACGCACGGGTCAGCGCGACAGTAAGTTCGGGTTTCACCTGATGAACGGCGACGCGGAGCGGGCGACGGCGCAGGTGCTAACGGAGCCGCGCTTTCAGCTGAAGGGGTTCCACTGCCATATCGGCTCCCAGATTAGCGAGCTGGACGCCTTCGCCGAAGCCACGCGCGCGATGGTGGCGTTCGCCGAAACGATTCGCCAGCGGTATGGCTATGCGGCGCCTGTGCTGAATCTCGGCGGCGGGCTGGCAGTGCGCTACACGCCCGACGACGCGCCCCCTTCGGTAGGCGCGCTCGCGGAAGTGATGGTGCAAACGCTCCGCGCGGAATGCGCCCGTTATGGCTACCCCGAACCCGCGCTGGTGGTGGAGCCAGGGCGCTCACTGATTGCCGAAGCAGGCATCACGCTCTACCGTGTGGGCGCAGTCAAGCATGTGCCCCACGAGCGCAGGGATATTCCCCAGACCTATCTAATTGTGGATGGCGGCGTCTCCGATAACCCCCGACCGCAGATGTACGGCGCCTGCTACACGGCGCTCAACGCCAGCCGCGCCCATCCCCACCTGCCGCGCCAGCCCTATCGCATCCTCGGCAAGCACTGCGAGACCGACCCTATTATCGAGTGGGCGGAGCTGCCCGAAACCCGTGTGGGCGATGTGATTGCCGTGCTGACCACAGGCGCGTATGCCTATTCCATGAGTAGCAACTACAACCGCTATCCCCGCCCTGCGATGGTGCTGGTTCGCGAAGGTCAGGCGCGCCTGATTGTGCAACGCGAAACGCTCGAAGCGGTGATTCAGCACGACCTGCCTGCACGGTAGGGGCGAGGCATGCGTCGCCCCACCACAATCGTTCGCTGCCACCACCTTGCACCCCTCCCTGCACACGCGATGGCGGATCTGCCCACAAAAGCCAACCCCGATTTGCCTCCCCGCCCCTTTTACAACGGCGTCTTTGAGGCGCTATAGGTGATGGTGTTTCTCCCGGACCAGGTGGAATAGGGTATCTTTTTCACAGGTGAGCGCGATAGGTTCACGCAGGGTGATACGCACATACAAACGGACGGCTTTCACGAGTCTGGACAGCGAGGCGTGGGATGAAACGGGGCGTGGCATCATCCCAAGATAAGGTACACTTATTGTGATGAAAGCCGATATCGAAGAACGCGTGGCACGCCTTGAACAGGAGCTGGGCGTTGTCAAGCAACAGCTTCGTGCCCTGATGACCCAGCAGCCACCGACTGAGGCGCTCCAGAAGCTTGCCGAACTCTGGGGGCTTGAAGCCTCTGAGCCTTCCCCTCTGCCTCTCCCCGAAGCGCGGGAGCGGCTGGCTCGAGGTTTGCCGCCGAACTGGGGGAGCCGCTTAATCAAGCGTCAGCGAAGACGGCGATGAGATATGTTTACTTAGACCCCAGTGCATGGGTCAAGCGCTATGTAGCAGAGACAGGCAGTGAAGTAATGGATATTCTGTGGGCGGAGCTGGGCTTGAGGCGTGGACAGGCGTTTTGCCACTGGCTGGGCCTCACCGAGCTTGTGTGGGTGCTACAGCGGCGGCGTAACGCAGGGGTACTGGAACAGCGCGCCTTTAGCACAGTCTATCAACAGTTTCAGCACGACTGTGAGCAGGTCAAGTGGCTTGCTCTCTCGTGGGAGCAAGTACAGGCGTCGGTCGTGTGGATTGTGAAGCACAATCTGAACGCAACCGATGCACTCCACTTGCAGGTGGCTCTGGCACAGCGAGAGCAGGGGATGGAATCGATGTGTTTCGTGTCCGCAGATCGGCGTTTGTTAAGGGCGGCGCAGTCGGAGGGGCTGGCATGTCTGGATGTGGAGCGGAGCGCGGCGTCGCAGGTGCAAGCGCTGTTTGACGCAAGGCTGTAAGGTGAGAATCAATCCCAGAGAGAGCTTCTCATGGCGCACTTACCATTCCTTTTCTCAACTCTTTCAGGGTTCGCTCGCCATCACATTCCCTCCACTCTCGAAGCCCATTTGCAGACCTGCCTAAAAGGACACCTGCAGCCATAGATGGCGAGTTAAATAGGTAATCCTGTGTCAGCTCAAAGTGAGTGCCTTTGTCCAACAAAACACCTTGACTGATAAGTTCGTTGCGAAGTTGGTATAGATAAGGGTGAATGGATTTTTGTGTTTCTTTTAGTGCCCGCGCTCCTTTTAGTACGACAAATCCCTTACTGGTTTCCGTACCCCAAGCAATAATGTCGTTGTCCCTTCGAAGACACAGATTTCCACTGGGGGAAGCCGTCTGAGGTGCTTGGGAAACCTCGAAAAAGTTTACGCCTGCTAGAGGTAAGCAAAGTAGAATGTCTTGGAGAAACAGCTCTGCTTCCGCCCTATCTGACTCAGATAACTGATATGGTGTTGGAGCATTGCTGTTTTCTATCTCTGCAAGTTTCGCTTGTGAAGCAAGGGAGTGAAGTCTATACTCGATGTACTTGAAATGAGCCTTTGTTAGTTTTGGAGAACAATTCGTAGTGAAAACTATGGCATGAGTCCAAAATTCTTTTTCTTTTACATGTAATCTGAGTCTCTCGACAACGCAGTCGCTTTCACCTATGTATACTCTGGGTAGTATTTCAGACTCACTCGGTCCCCAGAGGATATACACGCCTGCTTGCTTCAGCTCTTCACGCTTGGAGACCTCGTTGAAGAGAACTCGTGGAAAAACCATTCCCAGACCAATCCAATTAGACTTCTCTATTATCCGGAGTCCTGCTGGATCTCCAGAGGGAATGAAAATCTTCACGCAAAACCCCTTCTCCGTCATCGGTTTCTGCCCCTTCTATGTGGTATTATACCCTTTTGCAGGTGAGCGTGATGGGTTTGCGCGGCGCGGTACGCGGACGCATAATTCAACTGGTGCAGGAGCCGCCCCTGCCCGACGGTACACAGGTGGAAGTGGAGCTGATCTCGCTCCCCCGCTCAGAGAACCCCCTCTGGGATCGCTTGCGTGAACATGCCAAGCTGTTAACCGAAGATTAGGTCTGCCTGAACACAAATCGTCCACTGCGCTCAACAGGTATAATCTCCCCGTACTGGAGGCAAACAGGAGATGGTAAACGGAAACCGTCGCAAAGGGCACGCCGTTGTGCTGGGCGCGGGCACGATGGGCACTGGAATTGCAGGACTTTTAGCAAGTATTGGCTGGCGCGTCACGCTTCTGGATGAATCCCCCGAAATCGCAAAGCAGGCTTTAGAGCGTATTCAAAAAACCAACGCCGTCTACCGCCCCGAAGACATTCAGCGTGTCACAACGGGCACCGTCGCCGAACATCTGGGCTCCGTGGCGGAAGCGGACTGGGTGGTGGAGGCGATTGTGGAGCAGATTGAGCCGAAACGCGCGCTGTGGCGTCAGGTGGCGGAGCGGGTGAACCCGAACGCCGTGCTGAGCTCCAACACTTCGGGGCTGGGGATTGCCGAGATTGCGCAGGCGCTCCCCGAATCGCTTCGTGCCCGATTTCTGGGCACGCACTTTTTCAACCCGCCCAAAGTGATGCACCTGCTGGAGCTGATCCCCACTGCCGACACCGACCCCGATTTGACCCATCAGTTCACCGCCTTCGCCGAGCGCCTGCTGGGCAAGCGCGTGGTGCTGGCGAAAGACCGCCCTGGCTTTATCACGACCCGAATCGGCATCTATGCCCTGCTGCAGGCGCTCGCGGCTGCCATCAAGTACGGGATTGCCCCCGAAGACGCCGACCTGATGCTCGGACCGCTGGCAGGACGCCCCCGCAGTGGCGTGTTTCGGCTGGCGGACCTCGTGGGGCTGGATGTCGCCCACAACATCATCCGCAATCAGAAGGAACGCCTGCCCGAAGACGCCTATGTGCAGGCGCTGGAGCTACCGCCTCTCTGGCATCAACTGATTGCCGAAGGGCGGCTGGGCGAAAAGAGCGGGCAGGGCTTCTATAAACGCGAGGGCAAGGACATCTGGACGCTGGACTTCGCCACAGGGCAGTATCGCCCGCGCCGCGAGCCAAGCGAGATTCTGAAACAGGTCCCCGAACGCGCCCCCCTCGGCGAGCGACTGATTGCCATGCTCAACCTGCCCGACCCCTACGGCGCGTTCTTCCGGGAGGCGTTCCTGATGCCGCTGGCATACGGCGCTGAAGTGATGCCTGAAGTCGCCTATGATATTCCCTCGCTCGATATGGCGATGCGGCTGGGCTACAACTGGGAGCTGGGCGTGTTCGAAACCTGGGACGCGCTGGGTGAGGCAGGTCGGAACGCCCTTCAGAGCCTGAACCTGCCTGGCGAACCCTACGCCCTGCGCGCCCTGCGCAACGCCGGGCTGGAAACCTTCTACGCCACGCACGGCGCGACCCGATTCTACTTTGAACCCCACGAGGAAGAGGGCGACTACGCCCCGCTTGCCGTGCCGCACTTTTTCGTGCGCCTCGACGACCTCGCGCGCGCAGGCAAGGTGATCGACGAGACGCCCGAATGCCGCGTGATGGACCTCGGCGATAATGTGGCGTGTATCGAGTTTCGCACCAAAGCGAATGTGCTGACGCCCAGCCTGATGGAGTTCATGCATCGCGTGCTGGAGCGCGCCGAACGCGAATTCTCAGGCGTGGTGATTGGCAATCAGGGGCGCATGTTCTCGGCGGGGTTCAACCTGAACCTCTTTCTGGACTATATCGCCCGCGAGGACTGGCAGGGACTGGACGCAGGTCTCCAGCTGCTTCAGACTCTGAGCCAGCGGATTCGCTACTGTGGTGTGCCCGTGGTGGCGGCGGTGCATGGCTACGCACTGGGCGGCGGGATGGAGGTGGTGCTGCCCTGCGCCCATGTGCATGCGCATGTGGACGCCAGCGTGGGCTTGCCCGAGGCGCTGGTGGGCTTGATTCCTGCAGGCGGGGGCACGACGCTGATGACGCGCCGCGCCCTTGAGAACCTGCCGCCCGACGACGACCCCTTGCCCCACCTGCGGGCAGTGTTCCAGACGCTGGCGTGGGGCAAGCGCTCCAGCAATGCGTTTGAGGGCTACACGCTGGGCTTCCTGCGCCCGCACGATACCCTCTGCTGGAATATCGACCGCCTGCTCTACGAAGCCAAACAGCATGTGCTGGCGCTCTCGCGGGCAGGCTACCGCCCACCCGAACCGACGCCCATCCTTGCCGTCGGCGAAAATGGCTACAGCCGACTCATGATGGAGGTTCACTGGGCGCATCAGGCAGGGCAAATCAGCGACCACGACCGCCTGATTGCCGAAAAGATTGCTTTCGTGATGACGGGCGGCAACCTCAAGAGCGCAACGCCCCTGCCCGAAGAGCATTTCCACGCGCTGGAGCGCGAGGTGTTTATTGAACTCTGCCAGCACCCCAGGAGCGCGGAGCGCATCCGCCACATGCTGGAGACGGGCAAGCCGCTGCGCAACTAAGACCCTTGAGGCGCTGGAGGCGAAGCACATACCAGGCGGGCAATCCGCTCGCCAATCGCCTCCAGCAGCGCCTCATCGGTGATGTCGAACGCGCCCACCTCAGTGCCGTCCACATCAATCTGACCGATAATCTTGCCCGTCTGCGGGTGGCGTATCAGCACCACAATCTCGGAACGGGTCTCCAGATTACACGCCAGATAGTTCTCCCGCTCGCGCACATCATACACAATCTGATTCATCCGCTCCGCGACCGCCGTGCCGCACACTCCGCGCCCCACGGGGATGCGCACATGTTCGGTGGGCGGTCCCACATACGGACCCAGCACCAGCTCGTTGCCCCGGAGCCAGTAGATGCCTACCCAGTGAAAATGGGGCAGGCGGTCGTGCAGAAGTTGCATCAGGCGCTGGAGCCGCTCCTCAACACTCCCTTCTTGCTCCAGAAGCGCCTCACATTCCATCAGCACTTCAGTCGCAATCGCATCGTCTATCATGGACTCTGACCACCCTCCGATTTCGGCTTCCACTCTTTGAGAATCTCCGCTTTGAGGATTGTGTCGCCCATCACAATCCGATCCACCACATCCATTCCTTCCACGACGCGCCCGAAAATCACATAGTTGCCGTCCAGCTGGGGCAGGTCTTCCAGGCAGATATAAAACTGGCTGCCTGCGCTGTCGGGGTCGAGGGTGCGTGCCATGCCAATCGCGCCGCGCTTATGCTTCAGCGAGTTGGGTTCAAACTTGATGGTGTAGCCGGGTCCGCCCGTGCCCATGCGCGGGTCATCCAGGTCCATCGTTTTGGACTGCGGGTCGCCAGCCTGCGCAACAAATTTGGGCACCACGCGGTGAAAACGAATCCCGTCATAGAAGCCTTCGCGCACCAGTTTCAGGAAGTTCTCGGAGGTTTTGGGCGCCTCTTTCAGGTTGAGCTCAATGATAATCGCGCCCTTGTCTTTGATTTCCATCTTCACATAAGCAAAGTCGCCCTTCGGTTTCTCCTGCGCGGAAGGTTGCTCGCTCTTCTGGGTTTCCTGGGGCGCGGGCGCCTTGTTGTCCTGCTCCGAGAGCGCACTACTCTGGCACGCGCTGAGACACCAGCCAAGTGCTAACACCGCAAACAGTTGGGCATATCGCATCGTTTTCGTCCTCCTTGCTGAATGCATAGAGTGTACCCTACCTGCAAAACGGAAGGAATAGTGAGGCGTCTAACCCTCAGGTATACTTCGGGAGCAACGATGAAACGCAGGCTACAGATTCTGGGCGTTCTGGTGCTGTTTCCCCTGCTCCTTGTGTTCACCAGCTGCTGCAGTAGCGGTCGTGCGCGGGGCATTATCGGGGGCACGGGCACGGTTCGCTGGACGGTGATGGTGTTTTTAAACGCGGCGAACGATCTGGACGAGTTCAGCGAGATGAATGTGAACCAGATGGAGCAGGTGGCGGGCAACCCGAATGTGCGGATTGTCGTGCAGTGGAAGCGCGCGCGCCCCTTCGCTCCGCAGGGGAGCTGGACGGGCACGCGCCGCTACCTCATCAAACCCGACAACGACCCCAACCAGATTCGCTCGGAGCTGGTGGAAGACATGGGCGACGGTGTGGACATGGGCAGCCCCGACACGCTCCGTGAGTTTATTCGCTGGGCGCGAGCAAACTACCCTGCCGAGCGCTATGTGCTGGTTATCTGGAATCACGGCTCCGGCTGGCGCTCCCGTGCAGCGCTGGGACGCGGCGTCTCGTTTGACGACCAGCTGGGCACTTATATCCGAATCTGGGATTTACCCACCGCCATCCGCCCCACCAGCAACGACCCCATGATGGATGTGCTGCTGTTTGACGCCTCGCTGATGCAGATGCTGGAGGTAGCGTATGAGTGTCGGAATGTGGCGCGGATTATCGTCGGCTCCGAAGAAAGCCCCCCTGGCGAAGGCTACCCTTACCATGAGATTCTGGCGCCGATAGTCGCCGATAGCGACATGGCACCCGTAGAATGGGCACGCCAGATTCCCGACCGCTTTGTGGCGTGGTACGCCGCAAACTATCCCTTCTACACCAACATCACGCAGTCGGCGGTGGACACCAGCAAACTGGATGCCGTTGCGAGCGCACTGGATTTGTTTGCCGAGAGCCTGATCAACAAACGCACCCTCTACTTGAACGCGCTCCAGAATGCCCGCCAGAACGCCCAGAGCTACTCCAGCTACCCCGAGTATCGCGACCTGTGGCATGCGGTAGACCTCATCAAACTCTACACGAACGACCCCGAACTCATTCAGCGTGGGAACGCCCTTCAGAGCGCGCTCCAGCAGGCAATTATTGCCAATAATCACGGCAATAACAATCGGGTACGCTATTCCTACGGATTATCCATCTACTTCCCCAGCGCGGGGGAGTATCTGGGGCGGTATAACAATACTGCCCTCTCGCGGGCAACCCGATGGGATGAATGGCTGCAGGTCGCCCCATGAGGGAACCGACGGGGGTTCTGAATCGTTTCTGGGGTAGTGTTCGTGTATGGGCTGACCGATAGCGAGCTGATTGCACGGGCGTGTGAAGGCGAGGAGCGCGCCTTTGAGGTGCTGTTCCAGCGCTACCACGCTGCGGTCTACCGCCTCCTGCTGGGCATCACGAACAACCATGACGACGCGCAGGAGCTCACACAGGAGGTGTTCCTGCGGGCGTATCAGGAGTTGCCACGCCTGCAGAACCGCGAGAATCTCGGCGCGTGGCTCCGACGCACCGCTACGAACCTCGCCATCGATAAGCTGCGTCGCAATAAGCGCGTCCGTTTCGACTCGCTGGACGCTCCGCTGACGACCGAAACGGGCGAGGAAGTAGAGTGGCAGATTGAGGACCCTGCAGGCGATGTGCTGGCGGCGGTGCAGTCCAGCGAGCTCAGCGAGGCGGTGCAACGCGCGCTCGGTCAACTGAGCGAGATTCACCGAAGCGTCGTGGTCCTCCACTACATGGAGGGCTTACCTGTGGAAGAAGTGGCTCAGATGCTGGGCATCCCGGTGGGCACGGTGAAGTCGCGTCTGGCGCGGGCGCGTCTTGCGCTCCGAATCCTGCTGAAAGACTTTGTTGAGGTGGAGGGCGAAAACGAATGAAGCATCCGTGTGAAACGATCCAAAAACAGCTGGCAGACTACCTGGAGCAAAATCTGGAGCCGACGGCGGCACAGGCGGTGGAGGCGCACCTTGAGGCGTGTGAAGCGTGCCGCGCTGAATGCCACCGACTGGCGCGGGTTCCTGAACTGCTGCAGCACTGGGCGCCGCCTGTGCCTACCGAAGCGATCTGGCAAGGCGTGCAGGTGCGCCTGCACCAGAAGCGTCTGTTCATGCCCCGAAAAGTATACGCGCTGATCGGTTCGGCAGCGGCGGTGCTGGCGCTGGTGGCATTCTGGCAGTGGTGGAGCCGCCCCACACCCCCGCCCGCATTAACCCAGATGGATATGGAACCGTTTTACCGCGCTCACCTCGACTGGGCGCCCCATACTGAAGCCGTTAACTTGCACCTGTCGTTATCGAGCGGAGGCGAGGTGAATGATGGCGCACGGTAGATGGTGGCTCATGGCGTTCTGGCTCAGCGTGGGGCTATGGGGTTGTCAGCCTGCTCCCCAGCAGGCAGGCGCGCCTGCACGCTCGCCTCAGGAACAACGGTGGATTCAAGCCATCCTTGACGACGCCCGACGCCCATGCACGATGCAGATCCTGCTCTCCACAGGAGGCGACGAGATGCCCAAAGTGATTGAGTACGAGCGCCCACACCCCGATTTCGTGCGCATGACCGAGCGCTCCGCCACAGGCTGCATGATTGGAGGTAAGGCGTTCTATCCGACCACCTTCCTGACCCCTGAGAAAGTTATTCACTGGTATCCTTCGCAGTCGCGCTGTCGGATAGTTCCGCGCGCGCCCGATAAGGCAGGGCGTGAGCGGATTGCGCAACTTTTCGCTCAGCAAGCGCGTCTGCGTGTGGTAGGACGCGAGCAAAGTCAGGGGCAGGATTGGGTGATTGTGGAGGCGTCTGTTCCGGGAGGTTTCACCACGCGCCGCTACTGGATTCGGGCACAGGGCGAGCCGCAGATTGGACGCATCATGGTACGGGACATGTGGGGGCGCGTGATGGGCGACGAGACCCGAACCCAGATTCAACCCGTTGCACCGACTGCCCAGCCCTTTGCCTTGCCCGAGCCACCCCGCGATTGGCAGATTGAGCGTGTCGTGAATGCGCCCCTCACGAAAGAGGACAAGGCACGCCTGAAAGCGTTCAAACCGCCTCAGGGCTATCAGCTCATCAGTGCGACGCGGCGCACCTGCCCATGCGATTCGAAACAGCTGAGCCTCGTCGCGCTCTATTCCAACGGCATGGACGAGTTCAGTGTGTTTTTCGCCGCGCCCGGATGCGGATTGCTGCCCGCATCGGGCAACTCACCCATAGCAGGCTCGGACAAGCGAGGCGTGGTGGTGGCGGCGCGTCGCGCTGACGGGTGGGGGATTGTGATTGTCGGCGAGGTTCAGCCCGAATTAGCCCGTGAGGCGGTGAGTCGCTGGACTGGCAAGCCGTAGGGGGATGGGTTTGCCCCGATGCTTGCCGCGTAGCTGACCGCACGCCGCGTCGATGTCGTGCCCGCGCTCTTTGCGTTGAGTTACTTCAATCCCCGAACGCTCCAGAATCTCGCGAAAGGCGCGCACCCGCTCCGCCGACGGACGCCGGAAATTCTCGGGCGTCGGCACATAGTTGAACGGGATCAGGTTCACCAGACAGGGTATTCCCTTCAGCTTCGCCGCGAGCTGATGCGCATGCGCAGGGGTATCGTTCACCCCTTCCAGCAGCAGGTACTCGAAAGTGATGCGGCGCCCCGTCGTCTCAAAATAGTCGCGCGCCGCCTGAATCAGCGCGTCTACCCCCCACTTGCGATTGACAGGCATAATGCGGCTGCGAGTCTCGTCGTCCGGCGCGTGGAGCGAGATTGCCAGCGTAATCGGCAGGCGGTGTTCGGCAAGAGCGTAGATTTTGGGCACAATCCCCACTGTCGAGAGCGTGATTCGGCGCATGCTAATCCCCACCTCATCGTGAATCAGGTGAATCGCCTCCACCACCGCCTCCAGATTGAGCAACGGCTCGCCCATTCCCATCAACACCACATGGGTGATTCGCTCTGAGCTGAGCCGCTGCAGATGGAGCAACTGATCCACAATCTCGCCTGCCGTGAGGTTGCGCGTGTAGCCGCCCTGCGCCGTGGCACAGAACCGGCACCCCATCGCGCAGCCCACCTGGGTAGACAAACACACCGAAACACGATCTTCGTAGGGCAATAAGACGCATTCCACCTCGTTTTCGTCTGCCAGTTTCAGCAGGCATTTCACCACCCCATCGCTGGAGCGTTGAATCTGGTCGATGCGATTCGGCGTTACGACGGCGGTTTCGGCAAGCGCGGCGCGCATGCGGGCTGGCAGGTTTGTCATCGCCTCAAACGAGTCCACTGCCTTGCGGTAGACCCAATCGGCAATCTGGTTGCCGCGATAGGCAGGCTCGTTGAGCGATTCAACGACCCATGCCCGCAACGCCTCGGTGCGCATGCCAACGATGGGGATTTTTTGCATGGTAGAAGAATTGTACCTGACTTGAGGGAACTGGCGCCCCCGGCGGGACTCGAACCCACAACCAACGGCTTAGAAGGCCGCTGCTCTATCCATTGAGCTACCAGGGCTATAATACCCCAACACGAGCCAGCAAGCTCTATGGGTATAATCTTTCGTGGCAGGCAGAGGTTCATGGATGCACTCAGGGTTCAAGATACTGGGCGAAATCAGAGATATAGAGACCATCGCCTCAGGGCGAGGCGTCTATATGCGACACCGTTTGAATCGGGTTCATGGCAAGGGGCGCTGGCGGAAAATGAAGGGGGTCGCTATCATACAGCTGGCGGATGGTACAATCTGCGAAGCAGAAATTCACTGGTATGAAGCACACGGCATCGGTCGGAGAGATTTTAAAATCAAGAGGGTGATACGATGAGCGAGTTCGTTCTCTGCATTCGTAATGACACGAACCCTGCCAGCTTGATTGTGGGCAAGGTCTATCGCCGACTGCCCGATCCGGACGCTGAAGCCCACAACCTGGTGCGGATTATCGACGAAGACCTGTCGGAGCCAGAGGGGTATCTCTATCCTGCGTCGATGTTTGTGCCGGTGGATTTGCCAGAGGAAGCCCGACAGGTGCTGGAGTCGATGATGAAGCGGTAACCACGCTTGCAGGTTTCAGCATGACCGTAAGTATCTTGGCTTCTATTTTACTCGGAGCCTGACCGCGGTGGCGCCATGTTGCGACTGTCCGCATGGCGCCATTGTGAGTTTTCGGGTTCCGGACATCCACGCTGCCACTGAGCGAGCGCATACAGTGGGCTTTCGGGTAACACAGGCGCCGTGGCGGGAGCCGTTCGGCTGGCTTGCTACCCTCCAGGATCCCTGGGACAATGTGTTCCATCTCCATCAGCCTGCAGGGCACCCTTAACCGCACGGCGAACGCAGCAGGCAAGAAGTCGCTGGCGCCCCCGGCGGGACTCGAACCCACAACCAACGGCTTAGAAGGCCGCTGCTCTATCCATTGAGCTACGGGGGCGCACCCTAAATTATACCGCGAGGCAGGAGAGCCGTGCAGTGTGCCGAATTGCCAAACTATGCAACTGGCGTGGGCGACTTTCACGGTGAACAAGCGGTTTCCCCTCACCATTAGCCGCGGCACGACAGCGCAGACCCAGAATGTGTGGGTGCGCATCGAAGCGGATGGGATAGAGGGATGGGGCGAGGCGTCCCCTTTCGGTATCGGCGACCACCGACAGACCACCGAAACGATCCTGCAGGGGTTGGAACAAGCGCGGGAGATTCTCCAAGCCTATCACCCCCTCCAGCGCGAGCCAGTGGAGGCTGCCTTGATTGAGGCTCATGTCCCCTCCGCCGCGCGGTGCGCCATCAATATTGCCTTATGGGACTGGCTGGGCAAACGGGCGGGACTGCCCGTGTGGCAGATTCTGGGACTCGCACGCGAGCCGATTGTGCCCACCTCCGTAACAATTGGCATCAACCCGCCTGAGGTGGCACGCCAGCGCGTGCGCGACTGGCTTGAACTGACCCACGCGCGTTCCCTTAAGGTCAAGCTCGGTAGCCCGGAGGGGATTGAGGCGGACAGAGCAATGTTCGAAGCAGTACGCGCCGAAACGCCCGAAGGCGTCGCCATCCGCGTGGACGCCAACGGGGGCTGGAATCTGCCGAACGCAATCGAGATGTGCCACTGGCTGGCGGAACGTGGCGTGGAGTATGTGGAGCAACCGCTGCCGCGCGGACAGGAAGACCTTTTGCCAGAACTCTACCGCCAGTCGCCGCTGCCGATTTTCGTGGACGAGAGCTGTTTTGATTCACGCGATGTGGTGCGGCTCGCCGACCGCGTTCATGGGATTAATATCAAACTGATGAAGTGTGGCGGCATCAGCGAGGCGATACGGATGGTGCATACCGCGCGGGCGCTCGGCTTGAAGGTCATGTACGGCTGCTATTCCGACAGCAGCTTAGCCATCACCGCCGCCGCCCAGATCAGCCCCTTAGCCGACTATCTGGACTTAGATAGCCACCTGAACCTCGTGGACGACCCGTTTGTGGGAGCCTCGCTGGAGGCAGGGCGCATCGTGCCGAACGACTCTCCGGGGCTGGGCGTCGCCCTGCGCCAGATGCTGAACGGCGATGATTGAAGGACTTCACGCTATCGTGGGCAGTGAGGGCGTGCTTGCTTGCGAGCCTGCCTACTGTCTGGGCAGGCGCACGCCCGCAACGGTCGTGGCGCCCCAGAGCGAGGAGGAAGTCGCTGCGCTGGTGAAATATGCGGCGAAGGCGCGCTTCCCGTTCGTCATCGGGGGCGGCGGCACTGCACTGAGCATGCTGGAGCCGCCCGCAGAGGCGTGGTGGCTGCTCTCCACGCGACGGCTGAAAGGCGTGGTGGACTACGCGCCCGAAGACCTCGTGCTGACCGTGCGGGCAGGCACGACGCTCGCGGAAGCGCAACAACTTCTGAGCCAGCACAGGCAGTACCTGCCGTGGAATGTGCCCCTGCCCGAACAGGCAACGATTGGGGGGATTGTGTCGGGCAACCGTTCTGGCTCGTGGCGTTATCGGCACGGCACGCCGCGCGATAGGCTCCTGCAGGTGCGGGCGGTGCGGGGCGACGGCGTGGCGTTTCGCAGCGGGGCGAAGGTGGTCAAAAGCGTGGCGGGTTATGATATTCATCGCCTGCTCTGCGGCGCGTGGGGCACTCTCTCAGTCCTGACCGAAATCACGCTCAAAGTGGCGCCCCTGCCCCCCGTGTTTGAGGTGGTGGGCTGGTTCAGCACATGGGACGTGCTGGAGCCGACACTGGCGCACCTGATGGGCGCGCCCCTGCAGCCCGACGGCATGACAGTACTCGCCTTCGCGGGGGAGTCGCTGACGGCTTACGGCGCTGTGGCGCACGAATCGCAGGCGATTGCCCCCAGCGGGACTGGAATCACACCTCGCGCCTCCCTGATTCAAGCGTCCGCGACGGGCGTGCTAACGCCGCCCCCTCCTGTCGTTTACGAGGAAGCCACGCAAACTTTCCCTGAGCCAGAGACCGAAGCTGCCCTGCAAACGGAGCCTGCCACCTCGCGCCCGTTTGTGCTGATAGAGTTTTCAGGACGCCCCGAAGGCGTGCGCTGGCAGATAGAGTGGCTACGCTCTCAGGGCTACCCAGCCGAGCCTGTGGAACCCGCGATGCTGAAATCGCTCCAGAATGCCTTAGCGCCGCGCACGCACAGGTTCATGCTCCAGCTGCTGATGCGCCCCAACGAGGTGGCAGAGGCGATGGTGCAGTGGTCGCGTCCGGGCGTCTCGATGCTGGCGCATGCGGGAAGTGGGGTGCTTTACCTGTGGGGTGAGAGCGTGGAGCCTATCCCGTTTCTAACCGAGCGGTTGCGCCACACGGCGTTTCGCTGGCGTGTGCTGAACTGGGCAGAAGACGCCCGCGCTGACCTGCCCCCAATACCTCTCTCTGAAGGCGAACGCAGGCTGATGCAGGCGCTCAAACAGGCGTTTGACCCCGCAGGCGTGCTGCCGCGAATTGTGTGATTCGGCAGGGAGAAGGCACGCCCTCGCTGAATCCAGCCCCTATGCGACGGATTGCCATCCTGATAGCGCTTCTTGCTGGGGGGCTTGTGCTTCACGCCCAGCCGCTGAGCCGTGCCGACCTCGCGCCGCGATTGATCGAGGTGGAAACCTGCTGGGAGCAACATCGCGCATCCGAATCGGCGCGCTTGCGGGCGTGCCAGCCGCTCTCCGACGGCATCACGGCGTTCTTCTCGAATCGGTTAGACCTGCTGGCGGGGATGCTGACCCTCGCCTGCTGGAGCCTCCAGTCCACAGAGCCGCCTCCCGACGCGGTGTTTTATGCTGGCTCCATCGGTGTGCGAGTGCGCCCTGTGATAGACCATGAGATTATCGTGCGCGGGCGCGCCCTCCCCATCCAGATTTTTCGCTACTACGAGCAGGAAAAAGGCTCCGAAGGGCTGACCCTCGCGTGGCAGATTCAGACTCTGGACGGCAAGACACTCGCAAAAGGCGACGCCTCGCTCGATGCGACCGCGCTGAAACTACCCGACGCGATTCCTCCCGACGACTATCGCCTGCAGTTTGAGATTCGTCAGAGCGAGCGCGCCCTGCGTCGCTGGTATACCCCTCTCGCCGTGATTGAGCAGTTGGCGACAAAGGTTGCGTTCCTTCAAGAGAGCCTGGAGAAACATCCCGAAGCGAACCCGATTGAGCGGGCAACCGTGCAGATGACGGTGGAGGTGCTGAGCGGAATTGAGCGCGGCGCCTATCCGGAGACCGGCTATCCGCTGGGACGGCTGATGAATCACGCGATGGAGATGGTGCGGCGCTGGGCACAGAATCTGCGCGGCTGGCAACCGAAAGCGGGCGACTACTGGCTGAGCGCGCCCAGCGAGCAGGGGAATGTCTATTTTCGGCTGTTTCTGCCCAAAGGCTACCAGCCCGACCGCCCCATTCCGCTGGTGATTGCTCTGCATGGCGCGGGCGGGAACGAGCATCTGTTTTTTGACGGCTACGGGCTGGGGCGCGTGCTTCAGGAGGCTGGGAAGCGTGGCTGGGCAGTCGTCGCACCGCGCTCCACAGGCGGGCTGAACCACCTCTGGGGCGCGCTGGACGCTGTGAAGCAACTGATTCGAGTGGACGAGTCGCGCATATTCCTCACCGGGCACTCGATGGGCGGGGCGCAAACCTTCGCGGCGGTCAGTCAAAAGCCCGAACTGTTCCGCGCGGTGGCGATCTTCGCGGGGGCGGGACAGCCCCAGCGCGTGCCCGAAACGATGCCCGTGTTCATGGCGGTCGGCGAGCAGGAGCTGGCATTCCTCAAGAGCAATATCGAGCGGGCCTACCAGACGCTCAAAGAGAAAAAACTCGCCACGCTGGAGTTCCGACGCTACAACGGCTGCGAACACCTGATGATTGTGCGTGAGGCGCTCCCCGATGCGTTCGCCTTTCTGGAGCGTATCGCCCACGACTCAGAGCGCAATCCCTAAGCCTTCCGCCACCGCGCGCGATTTCGTGGCGACGAACAGCATCTCCTTGTTGCGCGTGTGGGAGACCTGACCCACCTTCTCGCCCTGCGGGTTGTAAATACCAATCAGCGCGCCCACATACCGACGGTACGGACGCTCAAAACACGCCACATAGCCCCACTCGCGCAAAATCTGCTCCAGCTCCTCGCGCGTCAGATAGCCCTCGTTGTTAAACGACACCAGCAGATGCGACGCCCGAATGGAATGCACCAGATGCGCCATCGCGTCCCGTGCCTGCGCTCGCGAGTTGAACACGCTCTTGCGACATTTCACATCCACCCGCTTGCGTGCCACCCCGTAAGTTTCGGGGTTATCCCACAACACCAGCGTCTCCCACACATGGTAGTTCGCCAGATAGGAGTGCTGATTGTAGGGCGGGTCCAGATAAAACAGGTCTGCCTCTAACTGCCCTGCCAGTTCCAGCGCATCTGCCTGAAAGGCTTTACCCTCGCCGGGCAACAGCGGGGGGTAGCGGAGCATGAGGGGATTGTAGGCGCGGGGCGCCCACTCCTTGAGGTATGCCATCTGCAAGCCCGTGGTGGAGTCTACCTTGTCGGCGGCGAGCATCAGGCTGGTGAGCAGAATCGCTCTGAGGTGGGGGTCGGTGTAGCGTTCAATCGCGTTGCGGATGGCTTCAATCCGGGCGCCGTTTTCGGGCATAAAGTAGCGCGCCTCTTCGCAGTAGCGCTGGGTGAACCAGCCGTGTGTAGGGGGCAGCTGCATCAGCGCGTCCAGAACGGGTTGCACCGTTTCAGGGGGGTAGCGGTCGCGGTTGGCTTCCACGAGCGCGGTCGCCAGCACATAGGCGTAGGTGTTGTGGTCGTTGGCATAAACAAAATAGCCGCGCGCTTTGAAGGCGTGCGCCACCCGGGCGCTTCCGGAGAACAAATCCACAACTGTGTGCAACGGCGCGAACTGATGGATCTGGCGCGCCGTGTCCACAATCCAGTTAATCAGGCTTCGCTTGGAGCCAAGATATTTTATCATAGATAAGGCGTGCGCACGCGGCGCTGGGCGCACCGGCTTGCGCCGACGCGCCGCTGGGGGATTATACCATGCGTGCTTCAGGGCTTGGCAGGATTCACATGCTGCGCAATCTGATTGACAAGCGAGCCGAATATGCCCGGATACCCGCGCCACGCAATCTTGCCCTCGGGGTCTATCAGCACGGCGAAGGGGATACTCCGTATCACGAACGCCTGTCCCGCAGGGCTTTGCCAGCCGCCCTCACCTGACCAGCAGTGGCGCGCCTTCTCCGATGCCCCCATCTTTTCCAGATAGGGCTTGATCGGTTCCTGCGTATCGTCGAGGCTGATGGTCAGCACCACGACTTTCCCCTCAAACGCCTTCTCTACCTGGTCGCCTTCGCGGGCAATCTGTTCCATCGCGCCCCGACACGGACCACACCATGTCGCCCAGAAGTCGATATAGACCCACTTGCCCTTGAGGTCACTGAGGCGGAATTTGTTGCCCGTGCGCAGGTCGGTGAGCGTCAGGTCGGGTGCTGGTTCGCCCACGCGCGGCGGAATGCGGAAGGTTCCGTATCGGTATTCTGGCTCGCTCAGCATGAAACCGCCTACTTCCTCTCCGTCCACCTCGAGCCGATAGTAGACATCCGCTCGCAGGTTCGGGAGCGTCGCCCGCCCCTCGTCATTCAGCGTGCCTTCGGCAATCACAAGCGTGCGCCCCGAATCGTACACGGTCAGGCGGTAGGGCATGCCCTTCGCCAGCGTGCCATCAGCCCGATAGACCTGCACTGTATGCGTCTGGTCGCCCTTGAACGCTTCGGGGTTAGGCGGCGTGTACGCCAGCACCAGTTCCGAATCCCCACCATCAGGCTCGACTCGCTTAGAGACGGAGAAAAACTCGCTCCGATTCTCAACGAGAGTGAGGGAGTCCGTCTCCATCCGTGCGCTAATCTCACCGTACAGGTCATCCCACACGAAGGTTTTTACCTCGCCCTTCGGCAGGGGACCTCCTTCCAGCGTGACGCCGAAAGGAGTGTCGCCGCCGTAGTCAATCATGGCGTCCAGTCGGTAGAGCAGGTTAGCCTTGAGGTTCGTTGCCTGCGTGGCGTCGAAGCGCACCTGTGCGCGCATGGGCTTGGGCAAGATAATCTCCGCACGCCCCTGTTTCACTTGCTCTTCAGAGATACGCGCGGCGAAGCCCCGCAAAAAGCCCTTGTGGTAAATCAGCACAAGCAGGGGCTTCTCAAAGCCTTCGGGCAGGGGAACCCGATAGCGCCCTGCCTCCACGCGCTCCGCGCCGAACTGGCTGTGAATGTGGCGCACCTGCGAGAGATACATTTTTTCCATTTCGCGGTCGTCCTCGAAGTAGTCGAAGACCAAGGACGCAGTCTCATCGCCCTCTTTGATTTCAAAGACGGCGGGTTCCAGAGCGTCGGGAAGCGGTTTGCCCGTCTCGTTGCGGAGAATCAGCTCGAGAGTTTTCGCACCGCGCTTCAGCGTGATGGTGTAAGTGGTATCCAACTTGGGATTCTCCAGAAATCCTTTGTGCGACAGATATCCTGCCGCAGCGACCGTGATGCCCCAGCGTGTGCGCCGCTTGTCTGCAGACCTCAATTCCTCCTCGAGGCGTAGCTGTTCCGGGTCGGCATGGAGCACCGCAATCCCCTCGGCGTTTGTTCTCTGCCACTCTTCTTTGAAAATCCGCATGCGTCCGCCGCCTGGGAACGGCTCGTAGACGCTCACGGCGGCGTTGGGCACAGGTTGACTCTGCTCGTTGACGACTTTGATGGTGAGGGTGTGTCCCGAAGACTCTGGCTCCTGCGCCAGCACCATCATCACCCCAATCCATGCTATCAGTAACAGCACCACTCGCATCACGGAACCTCCTCAAGTGGGATAAAGGTTCGCGAGAGGCATGAATTCTCCTGCCATCTGGGTATAATTTCAAACGACGCAGGGGTTGGCGATGCGAAAAAACGAGACGCTGGGCGAAATCGAACTGGAGCGATGGGATGACCATGAAGATATTATAACTGACAGCCTCTGGTTGCTAGGAAAACGCGACAGCACAGGAATGCATACGGCGGAATACTGGGGCAATTTTGTACCTCAGATACCATATCAGGCAATGCGTCGTTTCACGAAACCAGGGGAACTGGTTATTGACCCCTTTGTTGGTTTCGGTACTACACTTATTGAAGCGATTCGACTCGGGCGTTACGCAATCGGCGTCGACTTACAACTGTACTGCGTAGAGCAAGCCCGCTGGCGAGTGCATCTGGAAACAGGCAAGGACGGGGTCTTGGCAACTGCTATATGGGGAGATAGTACTTCTCCCAGTACCGTCGAAACAGTTCGCGAGATTATGGGTGAGTGGGGCTTTACTCACGCGCATCTTCTTATCTTGCATCCTCCATATCACGACATTATCCGTTTTAGCGAAGATCCACGGGACCTTTCGAATGCTCTGACGACAGAAGAATTTCTGCAGCTTTTTGGCAGGGTGTTAGACAACTTCGCACCTCTTTTAGCGGCAGGGCGTTTCTTGGTGCTGGTAATAGGGGACAAATACACTCGTGGGGAGTGGATTCCTCTTGGTTTCCAGACGATGGATGTTGTTCGCCAGAAGGGTTTTCGCTTGAAGAGTATTTGCGTCAAGGACATTCAGGAAAATCGCGGGAAGCGAGGGCAATACCACTTATGGAGATATCGTGCTTTAAAGCACAACTTCTATATTTTTAAGCACGAATATGTGATGTTTTTCGAGAAGGTGGGATGACCGATGTGTCGATGCCATGTGTTTGTCGTTAATGAGAAAACTTTCTCGTATCACTTGAAGTATCTTTTTGCGGGAACTACTGCAGGTAAAACTACTGCAGGTAACTACAAAGAGAGGCACTACGGGCTTCTTGCGGACATTGCGCGTACTCGGAAAGGGGATAAGGTAGTGTTTTATGTCGAACAAGTGGGTTTCTTCGGCATCTTCGAAATAGACTCGGACTATCCCCTTTATGAGCCTCTCGATGGATGGCTTCAAAAAGAGCTCGATATTCCCCTAATCTATCGAGTTCGAATAAGACCTGCTGAAGTGTACGATAAGCCTGTTTCCGAGTGGGAAGCGATAGATAAGCTACCAGAGAAGAGTCGAGACATTCGCTGGAGTCTCCTATACAGGAAACTTGCAGGCAAACGGGGCTGTTCTTATATGTTCCCTCATGAGGCTGAAGGACTGCTTTCCCTTATTCGAAACAAGGGGAGAGTCCTTACTTGCCAGCTCTCTGAAAAAGAGTTCTTATGTTATGAAGAAAAAGAAAAGAGTATCTCTTTGAAAGAATCTAATGAGAGATTTGATTACAAGGGTTCCAACGATAGTCCTAACGATCAAATTGCGTCCGTAAAAACCGAATGCGAACTTCAAGCATGGTTTTGCTGGAACCTTGGTCGAAACGAAACGCTTGACAGAATCGCTCCAAGGGACTCTTTGGTTTGGTTTGCAAACGAAGTGTACGCCGGATCTGGCAACCAAAAGATGGATATTTTATGTATCGTCAGCCGGGGTGACACCCGTGAATATAGAGTTCTCGAACTGAAAAAAGACAAACCAGAAACAGAAAAGCTCGTAGAGCAAACCAGAAGATATGTGTGGTGGCTGAATTCGTACCAGCGCGTTGGGGACGAAAAGATAAGGGTCTACTGGATCGCCCGTGGATTCGAACAAGACTCATTTGACCATGCAAATCGCCTGAAAGAAGAAGAAAGACAAAACGGTCTGATTGGTATCCACATGTTGAAATGGAAGCAAGAAAACGGGAATGTTTCTTTGGCGCCGTTTGAAGACTATTCGCAGAAAACCCTATGGGAAAAATGAACCCAGTCAGCCGTGCCCAGCGTCGGGAAGCGTTTTATCGGCGCGTGGTGGATTTTTATCGGCAGGCGGGGTATGCCCCGCCCAGCCCGCAAGAGGCGTCGCGGGCGCTGGGCGCGCCGCCCGACGCCATCCGCGCCATGCTGAACTGGGGCATCGAGCGCGGCGAGATTGTAGAGTCGGAAGGACTCTACTTCGCCACCGACGCCCTGCGCCAGCTGCACGCCCAGCTCCAGAACCTGACGCCGCCCTATAAGGTGCAACAGGTGCGCGACCTCACGGGCACTTCGCGGCGCTACGCCCACGCGATGCTGACCGCCCTGCGCCAGCTGGGGTATATATAAGGCGATGGAAACCTTTATCGGTGCGCTGACGGTGTTTGTGCTGGCGATTTTCGTGGGCTTTGAGGTCATCACCAAAGTGCCGCCCACGCTTCACACGCCGCTGATGTCGGGGTCCAACGCGATTTCGGGCATCACGATTATCGGGGCGATACTCTCGGCAGGTTCCCAGCATACGACCTTGAGCGCGGTGCTGGGCGCGATTGCGCTGGTGTTCGCCACAATCAATGTGGTGGGCGGCTTTCTGGTGACGCATCGCATGCTGGAGATGTTCAAGCCCTCCGTGCCTGCGCGGCGCGAGCCGAAGTAGCGCTCCCCGCAAGGCAGGAACTTCGCGCCTGTGATGCAATCTAAATTCCTGATGAGAATTCTCTGTTGGCTGGCGCTGGCGATTCTGACAGGAACGCTGGGGATGGCGCAACCCGACGCCCCACAGGCTCCACGCGAAACGGATAAGCCCAAACCGCAGGCAGAAAGCCCCGCGCGCACGCTCACGCTGGAGTTCCCCGAAGAGGGCGAACGCTGGTGGTGGACCGAAGACGCGCAGGGCAAGCCCCTGAACGCCCCCCAGAAAACCACCGACAAGCAGCCCACCCTGCAACTGCCCGAAAAGAGCGCCACGCTCTGGGTGCTGGACCCCAAAACGGGCAACCTCGCGCGGATTGACCTCGCCGAACAGAAAGAGCCGAAGCTGAGCCTCACCAGCGAGCGTTGGAGCCATGTCGCGCGGGTGCAGGTGAATGTGCGCAAGGAGACCGCGCCCGTCGCCAGCGCGCTGATTACGCTGACCGACGCGCAGGGCAAAACCCACACGCAGGTGCTGGAGCCAACCGCCGAAGGAATCGTGCTGTTTGAGCGCGTGCCGCTGGGCAAGGTCTCCGTGCGGGTGCAATACGGAACCGACCAGAGTACCACGCAGGAGATGACTCTCAAACGCGAGCGCGAGCAGACCGTGCCTGTGCTGGATATGACCCTCACGGGCGAGGTGGCAACCCTGCCAGAGCCTGCGAAGGGCGAGGCTACCCAGCAGGAGTCCGCGCCCACCTCCAGCCTGATTGGCACGCTGATTATGGCAGTGATTGCCGGCGCGCTGGCAATCGCCGTGATTGTGTTGCTGGTGAAACTCGCCAAACAGAAAGAGCAGCCGCTCACGGAAATGATGCAGAAACTGGGGGTGGAACTGCCTGCTAACACGGCATCGGCGACCGCTTCAGCCTCAGCCACAACACCTTCTGCTCCACCTCAACCCGACCTGCCGCCGCTGGAGACAGCAGGGGTTCCCCCAACGGCGACTGTGGCTCCTGTTGCTACAGGGACCCCTACCCGCATCGTGGGCACGCAGGGCGCCTATGTGGGGGTCTCCTTCTCCATCGAAGCGGATTTGATTACGGTGGGGCGCGAAGCGGGCAACGGTATTGTGCTGGATCAGGATAGCACCGTCAGCCGACGCCACGCCCAGTTCCTCAAGCAGGGCGACACGGTGTTTGTGGAGGACCTGGGTAGTACGAACGGAACCTTCGTGAACGGCGTGCGCATCAGTGCGCCGACGCCTATTCGCCCTGGCGATACGGTGCAATTCGGAGCCTGCGCCTTCCGGGTGGAATAGATGCTTTCCAAAGTCCTCTACCTGATGGTGTTCGGGGCGCTGGGGGGCTTTCTGGCGTGGCTGGTCACGGAGCCGTTCACTTCGGACGATATTCGCCGCTCGGTAGACTGGACGGCGCTGAGTCTGTATGGCGCGGTGTCGGGCGGGCTAATTGGTGGGATGATTGGCTTCGCGACGGGGCTGGCGTGGGGCACGCCGCTGCACATGCTTCGGGGCGCGCTGCTGGGCGCGGCGGTGGGGCTGCTCGGTGGGACGATTGGGGTCGTTATCGGGCAAATTCTGTATGCCGTGCTTGTGGAGAGCCTGCCTGTGGTGGGGCTGATTGTGGGGCGCATTCTGGGCTGGAGCGCGTTTGGCGCGCTGGTCGGCCTGGCGGAGGGGGTGGTGGCGCGCTCGCCGCGGCGGATGTATCAGGGACTGTTGGGCGGCGCGATTGGGGGCGCGCTGGGAGGCGCATTGTTTGACTTTCTGGCGTTCACGGTCGGCACCGTGTTCGGACTGGCGCTCCGCGCGGAGGGCGAGGTGGGCGCGCCGTCGCGAGCTGTGGCGCTGGTGCTGCTGGGCGCGGGTATTGGCTTGTTCATCGGGCTAATCGAGCTGGTGGCGCGTCAGGCGTGGGTGCGGGTTCTCTACGGCGCACGCGAGGGCAAAGACTACCCGATTGACCGCTCTGGCGCCATCATCGGGCGCGATGAGCTGGCGGATGTGCCCCTGCGCGGCGACCCGACTGTTGCCCCACGCCACGCCGAGATTCAGATTCAAGGCGGCGCGTACCTGCTCGTCCCCCACGCCGAAACGCGCGTGAATGGCCAACCCGTGCAGACGCCCGTGGAGCTGGACGACGGCGACCAGATACAGATAGGGAGTTTCCGTATGGTGTTTCAGTTGCGTGTGGGCGAGGCGGTCTCGCGCCCGAAGGATGTGGTGCGCTCGCCTTTACCTCCACCGCCCCCTGTGCCCGCGGGCGCATGTCCCTACTGCGGCTTGCGCCCTGACCCCATCACGGGTGCGTGTGCCTGCACGCCTGTCGCTGCCCCCGTCTCCTCGCCTGCAACCACTGCACAAAGCGGCGCCCCGACGCTGGTGGGGTTGGAAGGCGCACTTGCGGGACAGCGTATCACCGTTCCTCCAACGGGGCTGACCATCGGGCGCGAGCAGGATAACACCCTCATCATCCCTGACCCTGCGGTCAGCCGCCATCACGCACGGATTGCCATAGAGGGGGGCGAGGTGGTGCTGTACGATCTGGGCAGCACGAACGGCACTTTCGTGAACAACATGCGCATCACACGCCATGCGCTCCGACGCGGCGATGTGGTGCGCCTCGGCGGCACGAGTTTTCGGGTGGAGTAGCCTTCAAACGGCAGGAAAGGTTGACTTGCCTGTGAAATTTTAATCCCGGTGAACGGCTTATGCACCGCTGGATACGATCTGGATGGCTCTGTTTTGGGTGTGTGTTTCTTCTCATCCCGCTCTGGTCGCAGGCGGGCGTGCGCAGCTATGTGGTGCGTCGTCTCTACGAACCGGGGCTCAAGCAGAAGTTCAATGTGGTCTACAGCCTGCGCGGCGATGTGCGCTCCTCTACCTTTGAGCAGAGCCTGCCCATCACAGTAGACGCCCAGCTGGAAATCAACACCGAGGTGCTCAAGGTGTTTGAGAACGGGCAGGCGCGAATCCGCTACTCGTTCCGCTATGTGAAGCAGGAGGTGGACTTCTTCGCCGAGAAAGACCTGCCGCCGCCCTTTACCGACACGATTCGCATCACTCCTGGCGGCTTCCCTGCGGAAGACGAAACCACCTCCAAGTTCCGACAGGCTCAAAAGCGCGAAACGGACGAGGGCGAGCAGAAAGAGTCCAGCTTTCCGGGGCTGGATTTCCTGCCTGATGCGGGGGTCTTCTTGCTCTGGATTGGGCTGGATGTGGTGCCCGGACCGTTTTACCCGCTGCCGATTGGGGCGGTTCGCGAGGGCGACGAGTGGCAGATTCGCTACCCCACGCCGTTTCTGGACACGCGCGGGGGCAAGCTCAGCATTGAGCAGGCGACGGTCTACACCTATCCCGCCACCGTGAAAGTGATTGGCGTCAAAGAGGTGCGCGGGCGCCCGACTTTGCATGTGCAACAGGTCACGAACGCCGAGATCGATATTCGGCTGGACGACACGCTGATTGAGCTGGTGCGCCTGCGCGACCGCAACATCCCCCGTGGGCGTGTCAAGGGCACGATCACGGGCACGATAGACTATTACCTTGCGCTTTCGGACGGCGCGCTGGTGCAGGCGTCGGGCAGTGAGCGGCTCAAGCTCCGCGCCGAGTACGACCCGCAGACCGTGCGCGAGTGGCAGCCCGATGAATCGTGGGCGGAATGGGAGGTGCAGGCGACCTTCCGTCAGGTGCTGGCAGAGGAGAAGCCGAGCGCTCCTGCGCCCAAGCCCACCACACCGCCACGACGACGCCGTTAGTCGCTCAACACCACCTGACGCCAGTCGGCAAGCGCCAGATAGAGCCGATTCGCGCACGCCAGCAGGTTCAGCCGGTTCGCGCGCAGTGCCGCGTCGTCGGTCATCACCATCACATGGTCAAACAGGGGATTGACCGCCTCGTCCAGTTCGGCGAGCATGGCGTCCATCGTTTCGTACTGGTGCGCGGTGTAGAGGGCTTCGAACTGCGGGGTGAGTCGCATCACGGCGGCGTAGAGCGCATGCTCGCTCTCGTGCTGAAAGAGCGCGGGGTCTATCTGGCTCAGGTCGGCGACGGGTTTCAGCCCCTGCTTTTCGGCTGCCTGCAGGATGTTGGCGGGGCGGATGGCGGTCGTGGCGCGGGCAGCGAACTCTGGCGTTTGCGCACGCTTTTGCAACAGCAGGGCGCGCTGCACAAAGCCGTAGACCGAGTCATCCCAGCCGCCGCCCAGCGCGGCGCGAATCAGGTCATAGCGCACGCCTTTCTCTTCCAGAAGCGCCTCGATGCGGGCATAAAACAGCGTGCGCAGTTCGGGCTGAACCGCCACCAGTGGCTTGAGGGGCGCCCGCTGCTCGCGATACTGGTCATGCGCATGCTGAACCAGCTCGGCTAAGGTGGGGTAGTCTGGCTCGTCAGCTAAGATTTCCACCACCGCCGCCGCGGCACGGCGCAAGCCGAAGGGGTCGGAAGAGCCTTTGGGCAGGTAGCCCAAGCCCACATAGCCCACCAGCGTGTCGATGCGGTCTAACACGGCGAGCGCCCGCCCGATGGGGTGATTCGGGGGCGGGTCGCCTGCGTGGCGCGGTTCGTAATGCTGGGCAATCGCCTCCGCCACACAGAGCGGCTCGTTCGCACGCAGGGCATACTCGCGCCCAATCACCCCCTGCAGGTCGGGGAACTCCATCACCATCTGTGTGGCGAGGTCGGCTTTACACAGGTGCGCCGCGCGGAGCAGGCATTCGGTCTGGTCTCTATCCCAGTCCAGCGCGCGCGCCAGTTTCTCACTCAGACGCTCCAGACGGTGAGTCTTATCCAGCAGCGTGCCCAGCTTCTGCTGGAACAGCATTCGCCCCAGCATGGGCACGAATTCTGTTAGCGGGCGCTTCAAATCTTCCTCAAAGAAGAAGCTGGCGTCGTTGAAGCGGGCGATCAGCACCCACTCGTTGCCCTCGCGCACCTTGTCGGGGTCGCCGTTGTTGTAAACGGAGATAAAACCGGGCGCGAGGTTCCCCTGCGAGTCCACGAGGGGGAAAAACTTCTCGTGCTTTTTCATCGCCGACATCAGCACGGGCGCGGGCAGACGCAGGTACGATTCGGGGAAGCTTCCGCGCAACAGGTGTGGCTTCTCCACCAGAAACACATTCTCTTCCAGCAGGTCGTCCTCAATTACGGGCTTCAAGCCGACGGCGTGCGCCAGTCGGATCGCGCCGTCCACAATCATGGCTTTGCGCTCTTCGGGGTCGGCGATCACATGGGCGCGTCGGAGCGCATCCAGAAACGCCTCAGGCGCAGGCACTTCGAACGGCTCTGGCGCAAGAAACCGATGCCCGCGACTCGTGCGCCCAGAGGCGATCCCTTCTATCTCAAACGGCACAACTTCCGTGTCCAGCAGGGCGAGAATCCAGCGGATGGGGCGTCCGAAGCGCATCTTGCGTGCGCCCCAGCGGAGCGTCTTGGGAAAGCTCATGGAAAGAATCAGGTTCGGGAGCGTTTCCGCCAGCACCTCAAGGGCGGGGCGTCCCGCATCATATTCGGTTACGAACGCATACTCGCCCTGCGGGGTTTGCATAAATTGCACCTGTTCGGGTTCCACCCCGCGCGAGCGTGCGAAGCCAATCAGTGCTTGCGTGGGGTTGCCCTGCTCATCAAAACAGGCGCGTCGGGCAGGTCCGCGAATGGTGCGCTCTTCGGGTGATTGATGGGTAGCGAGGTCATCCACAAACGCAATCAGTCGGCGCGGCGTACCCAGTGTGCGAACTTGCGCGAAGCTCAGGCGGTGTTCGGTGAGCATCTGGCTCAGTTTCTCGGCTAACTGCTGGAGCGTGCCGCGCATAAAGCCCGCAGGCATCTCCTCGCACCCCATCTCCAGCAAAAAGGTGGCTCGCTCCTTCAAGACCGTACTCACGGGGGATATTATACCTGCCTTGAAGAAAGTCGGTGTGGGTACAATTGTGTCAGGATGGGATTGGGCGCGCCAGCGACAGGTTCGGAAGAGCGGTACTTTATCCTGCTGGACGACAGGGAGGAGGGAAAAATACTGCGCCAGGTGCTGAAAAGCCCCCTTGCCCTTGCAAAAGAGATAGTACACGCGCTCTTCAGCGGCTTGCCCGTAGACAATCTCAGCCAGCTCAGCAAAAAGCGAGCAACAGACATCCCCGATTTCGCCGCAGGGCTTGCACGAAGCGAATCACTCAAAGGCAGTTATCCTCTTGCGGATTATCATCAAGCGATGTTCCGCTTTCAGCAGTGGTTTCATAGCTCCTACCGCGCTCGCCAGGGTAAGGTGCTGGAGCAAATCTTGGCGTCCTATTGCCAACAGCAGGGTTACCAGGTTTTTACGAAGAAGAAAACAATACATGAAGAGATTCGGTCCTTGTTTCAAACCGAGAAATCTCTCGGCTCGGATTTGGATCTGGCGCTCAGAAAGGGACGGGGCGAGTTAATCCTGATTCAGATTCGTTCACGGGATGATACAGGAGGGACCACCGCCAAGGCTTCGCTGATTGATGCACTGAACGAGGTTCTACAGATTGGTTCCACCCCTGCCCAGCAAGTCGTGTATGCCATAGTAGTTTGGGAGTCGCAGGAAGAAGCGCAGTATGAGACCTTCCTGAAGAAATTGGCTCAATCCCTGAAGGTTAGACCGCTTAATGAAGACGGCGAGCCTATATCAGATGACGAGCTACTGAGCTCCTTTAAGGAAAAAGCACGCTCTCCAACAGGTCTGGAGATTCAGGACAAAATTTACCTGAAAATCGCATACGGAACTCACGAGATAGAGAGGTTACTCGCTCCTCTTCAGAATCAGAGAACTCATCTGACCCTACAAGCATGTGTGGATCGGTTCAAGCGATGGGATGACCTGTGGCTGGCATACGCAATTGCATCGTTGGAGTTGAATCAAGCTTGCGCTTCAGGGAAGACGAATGTAGAGTACCTGAAAGCATACATCGAAGCCTCGAACGAGGATTTACTTACCGAGCAGGTAGACACAGCTGCCCAAAAGATTTTCGCTTCTTGGCAAGCTGATACACTGCCTTTCAGAGTGGCACATCATAATTACCTTTACATAAGGGATTTACTGTATATGTACCACATATACAGTAAGACTGGCCAAAAAAGAGGGCAGCGCAAAAATCGCTCGCCTTCGCTAACAAGTCAACCAACACTGTGGGAGGCACAGAAACCTGATGAAGCCTAAAGTCGCTGAGGTCAAAGGACTGCCCTATCAATACAGGCTGTTCGGTGAGGAAGTCTCGCCAGCAGCGGAGTCGCGCGTTACGCCTGTTTGCTTTCGTGAGATTGTGCGGGAGATTCCTGATACGAACTACCTGACCCATGGTCTCTTCTATTACCCTGCCAAGTTCATACCCCATGTGCCGCACTATTGCGTGCGCCGATTCTGCTCGGAAGGGGGCTGGGTAATTGACCCCTTTGCAGGTTCAGGCACAGTGGGGTTAGAGGCAGTGCTGGCAGAGCGGAATGCACTCCTGATAGACCTGAACCCTTTGCTGGCAATCTATGCGGAGACGAAAATCAACTTCCGCTATACGGATTTACAAGCAGGTGAGTTGCTGGGCTGGCTCAATCAACTGTTCGCCTCACAGATTGCCTTCTATCCCCAGTGGAGCAACCTGTCCTACTGGTACCCCGAACAGGTGCTGGAAGTGCTGGCACGCTACTGGGGCTGGATTCACGCTCACGATCCAGCAAACCCATATGTTCAGGTTCTGCGCGCAGCGCTGATGCGAGCGAACCGCCGCTTCTCTCTGACGGATCATAAGGCTCCGAAGCTGTTCCGTTCCAAACGTAAGCTGCAGGAGGTGTCGGAGTGGCTTCAGCGTCCAGATTGGAAAGAAGAGATGGATCAGTTCATCATTCAGGCTGCGCTGGAGATTATGGGCAGGCTTCAGTCGCTGGCGCAGGTACTTAAAACGACCCCCTGTCGCGCGATTGCATTCGCGGGCGTAGACTCGGCGACTGTCGATCTCACGGAATGCCCGCGTACAGAGGCGGTGATTACTTCACCGCCGTATCTGCAGGCACAGGAATACCTGCGCACCTTCAAGCTGGACTTGTTCTGGACAGGTGTTCCTGAAGCGAAGGTGCGCGAGCTGATGCGTCTTGAGATTCCCTACCGCAAGGCGCATCAGCCATTCAGCACACCGACCTATGAGCAAGTGTGCGCCCAGCTGCAACGCGAGGATTTGAAGAGACTTATGCACGCTTATTTCTACTACACCACACGCGCCCTCCAGAACGCCGCAACGACACTGAAGTCAGGGGGGCATCTCTGTGTGTTTGTGGGCAGCCCGACTGTGGACGGAATTCAAGTGGAAACATGGCGCATTCTCGCCGAGTTTTTTGCACCGCAGGGTTTCGCTTTTTGCGGAGTGCTTGAAGACGTCATCCAGACGCGCCAGCTCTTTCGCCAACGCAAAAACAAAAACCCGCGCGGTATGGAGTCGGAGTTTTTGCTAATTATGCGCAAAGAGTGAACTCTGACCAGGATGTGCTAATCCACCCCAAAACACGGAATACATGGTATCATGCAGGCGTCTAAGCGATTGGAGGTGTCTTTCATGGCACAGTGTGTACAGTGTGGTCAGATATTGCCCGATGGGGCGCGGTTCTGTTCGGGGTGTGGTCGCCCTGTGGTGCAGAGCAATCTGCCACAGCCTGCTTCGGGGAACGCCCGCATGAAGTGGCTTGGGCTGGTGCTGGGCGTGCTGGCGCTGGCGTTGCTGGCGTTCGTGGTGGGCACGCAAGCGGAGTGGTTCACGCAGGCGCGGGTGAAAAAGCCCGAGGCGCCCAGCGTGCTGGAAGCCGAAGCGCCCAAAGTGGAAGGTCCCAGTGTGCTACAGGCGCAACCGCCCAAAGTGGAAGGTCCCAGCATGCTCGAAACGCAGGCGCCCAAGTCCCAGCAGCCACCTCAGCATATCTTAGACTGGCTGGAGCATCTCAAGCGCATCGAAATGCGCCGTCAGGCGATGGAACGCAACTTCAACCCTGCGCTCCAGATGCTCAAGGACGCACTCGCCCTCAAGTTTGAGATGGAAGAAGAGGGGCAGCAGCAGAAGATGCAGAACCTGGAGAAAGGCTACCAGACCTACCGTCAGGACTGGGCGGGACTGCTGCGGGATTTCCAATCGGTGCCGCCGCCCCCGGAGTGTCGCGTGCTGGCGGACACCTATTTTGTCGCGCTCAGCAACTATGTGAACCTGATGACCCAGATTGAGCACGCGATGGAGACGCAGGACCTCAACACGCTGATGAATATGCGCGGCACGGCACAGGCGCAGGTAGACCAGAAGCTCATTGAATCGGATGTGGAACTGGCGCGGGTCTGTCAGCAATACGGCATCCGCAAAGATTTCCGCATCGGCACTTCCGTGCCAGAGACGCTGTTTGGATTCTAAGGCGATGGAACTTTATCATCCCCAACTGATGCCGTATCTGGAGTCGCTGGTGCCAGAGCGCCCGGCGGCGATGCAGGCGATGGAGGCTTATGCCCAGCAGACGAACTTTCCGATTGTGGGTCCTGTGGTGGGGCAGTTTCTGTATCTGCTGACGCGCGTCAGCGGGGCGCGGCGCGTGTTTGAGATGGGCAGCGGCTATGGCTACTCCACTGCATGGTTCGCGATGGGCGTGCAAGCGAACGGCGGCGGCGAGGTCTACCATGTCGTGTGGGACGCGGAACTCTCCCAGAAAGCACGCGATTATCTGGCGCAGCTGGGGCTGGACTCGCTGGTGCGCTTCCATGTGAGCGAGGCGATAGAGCAACTTCAGCGCACAGAGGGACCCTTTGACATCATCTTCAACGACATTCAGAAGGAAGACTATCCCCGTTCAGTGCCCCTGATTAAGGCGAAACTGCGCCCCGGTGGGCTGGCAATCTTTGACAACACGCTCTGGCACGGAGCCATCTTTGACCCGAACGACCACTCCGCGCAGACGGAAGCCATCCGCACGCTGAATCGGATGCTGAGCGAAGACCCCGACTTTGAGTGCAGTCTCATCCCCCTGCGCGACGGCGTGCTGGTGGCGCGTTTGAAGGAACGCTGAAGGGGTATACTTTGAACCGAGGAGGCACCGATGAGAATAGCCAAAGCAGTTGGGTTCCTTCTGGCGATAGGTTGCGTGGTGGGCGCACTGGCGCTTCAAGAGCGCGGCTTGCCCAAAGGCACACAGGCGCCCGATTTTGAGCTGCAGACGCTGGATGGCAAAACCGTCACGCTCAGCAAGCTCAGGGGCAAACCCGTGTTGCTTGATTTCTGGGCGACATGGTGCGGACCTTGCCGACGCGCTCTGCCGCACACCCAGGAACTTGCCAAGAGATATAAAGACCAGGCGTATGTGCTGACCGTCAACCTGCGCGAAGACCCTGAAACAGTACGGGCGTTCATGGAGAACAACAACTACACCTTCCCTGTGCTGCTGGATCGCGACGGCTCAGTGGCACACAAGTACGGTGTCAGGGGCATTCCCCACTTCGTGATTATTGACGCGCAGGGCAAAATCTTCCACAATCAGGTCGGCTACGGTCCTGGCGTGGAGAAGGAGCTGGAGCGAAAGCTGAAAGAGGCGTTTCCGAAAAACACAGCGCGGCGATAATGGACGAATCGGTTCTCCAGCGCACGATTCTGGCGTTAGATACTCTGGAGATAGAGGAAGCGTGTACCTGGGTGGCGCGGTATCGCGGACGGGTACACGCTTTTAAAGTGGGCGCAGGGCTGGTGTTGCGTTATGGGCTGGCGGGGCTGGAGCCGCTTCGAGCGCAGGGCGCAGAGCGACTGTTTCTGGATATGAAGTTCCACGACATCCCCCACGCGGTGGGGCTTGCAATCCGTCAGGCGAGCCAGTTCGGCGTGTGGATGATGACGGTGCATGCATCTGGAGGCGAGGCGATGCTCCGAGCGAGCGTGGAGGCAGTGCAGTCGCTCAGCCCACGCCCGCTGATTATGGGCGTTACGGTGCTGACCAGCATGGACGCCGAGTCGCTGAAGGTGGTCGGCGTACCGCGCTCGCCCCGAGCGCAGGTTCTGCGGCTGGCGCGACTGGCATATGAATGCGGTCTGGACGGCGTGATTGCCTCGCCCCATGAAGCCCAGCTGCTCCGACGGCATTTCCCGCCCCCCTTCCTTATCGTGACGCCGGGGGTACGCCCTGCAGGCACGAGTGCCCCCGATGACCAGCGCCGCGTGGCGACCCCGGAGCAGGCACTCCAGTGGGGCGCCGACTATGTGGTGATGGGAAGGGCGTTGACCCGCGCAGGAGCCAGTTTATGAGATGGCTTTTCCGTGAGCCTGCGGTGCATGTGGCTCTCGTCCCACCCGAAGAGGAAGAGGCGTTCCTGCACATCATCTGCCAGAGTTTTAATGTGGATCTGCCGACAGCGCGCCCTTACTTTTACGATGACCCCTACTACCCCCACAATCAGCGCTGGGGGCTATGGGTGGAAGAGAGTGGGCGGCGCAGGCTGGTGTCCGTGCTGACCGCTGTGCCCCTGCAGATGTGGATTGGCGAGCGTGCCGTGCCGTTGATGGGGATCGCGGGGGTCGCTACTCACCCTGCTTACCGACGCCGCGGCTATGCCACTCATCTGTTGAGGCAGGCGGCAGAAACGCTCAGGGAACAGGCGGTGCCCGTGGCGGTGCTACAGGCGTTTGACCATAACTTTTATCGCCGTCTGGGCTGGGAGACGGTGGGCACGCTGGCGCGCCTGCGAATTGAGCCGAGCCGATTGCCTGCCTATCTCATCACGGGTGTGCGACGCGCCGAGTCCGCCGATTATGAGGCGCTCATTGCGCTCCATCGGCAACTGGCGCCCCGCAAAACGGGCATGCTGGTGCGCGACGACCTGCGCTGGGACTATCTGCTGTGGAACTTCCGCAACAAGTGGGTTTTCGAACACGCTGGCGCGATAGAAGGCTATCTCATTCACGACTATCTGGAGGGCGGCTGGGTGCTTCGGGTACGCGAGTTTTTGTGGCGCACGGAGCGGGCGCGCCGAGCGTTGCTGGGTTGGCTGGCACGCAACGGCGACCATGTGCGCCAGATTGAGTTCGCAGGCACACTCAGTGAGCTGCAGGCTCTGGGCATTATCCCCCTGAGCGAACGCCACTCCCAGCCCGAAGAGCCGCTCGCACGCTACGAGCTGCTGGCAGGCTTTATGGCGCGACTGCTGGACACGCAAAGGCTCCTCGAAACCCTCCTACACGACCAGCCAGCCCCTGAAGGCTTCCAGCCGTTCTGTCTGCGGGTGCAGGATCGGTTTCGGGATACGAGCGAACTCGTTGTTGTGGGCGAGTCGGAGGGGCGCCTGCGGGTTTCACGCGCCGAATCGGCTATCGAGAGCGTTCGCGTGCCGATAGAGGCGCTCACGCAGATGGTGTTTGGCGCCCAGCCTGCCACCGAGATTGCCCTGCGCCGCAGGCTGGCAATTCCGGAGGAGACGCTGAGGCTGCTGGAGTCGCTCTTCCCTCCACGCGAACCCTGTCTGCGCCCGATGGACTTTTTCTGAGGCTACTTATTCTCTGCGGTACTCCCTTGAAGGAGCGCCTCCACTGCCCTTTTGACCCGCTGCACATCGGCGCCCACCACCACCTCTCGCACGACGCCTTCCTGATCAATCACGAAAGTTGTGGGCACGCCCCTGACCCGATACTGCTCGGCGACTTTGTTCTCAGAGTCCACCAGCACAGGGAAGGTCAGCTTGAACTCTCTGGCAAAATCCCGAGCGCGCTTGGTGGGGTTATCCTGCGCCCAGGTCGCCACGCCCAGCACCACCACGCCTTTGTCTTTGTAGGCTTGCCAGAGGTCTTTTTCCAGTTCGGGCGCTTCGGCGCGGCAGGGACCGCACCAGTGGGCGAAGACATTTAGCACCACCACCTTGCCCTTATAGTCGGCGAGGCGCACCGGCTTGCCCTGCAAATCGCTCAGAGTGAAATCGCCTGCGGGCTGACCCTTGAGCTTGCCCGTTTCTTCGGTGAAGTCGGGCATCTCAAACTGCTGAACCATTTTGAAACCTTCGGGCAAGCGGTAGGCGAAGGCGGTGGGGTTGATGGGCGGGTTCACCTCCTGGCGCGTGAACACTTCGGTGAGGCGCATCGCCATGCGTGTGCCTGCTTGCGCAAAGTTTATCGTGATTTCCGACTTCCAGATGAGCGAGTCTTTCGTGCCAATCCAGAGGGTCTGGGTGGTCTGCCCCTGTGCAAAAGCCTTGAGCGACTCTTCCTTTAGCTGCACCTGCACTTTGTAGGTTTGCCGGTTGCCCACTCGCTCACGCCCTATAAGTTTGGGCGAAGTTGCCACCGTGCGCCAGTTGGGGTCTATCAAGAGGCGTATTGGGTCCAGTCCGATCACCATCAGCCCTACCACACTCAGGTTGTCTGTGGTGTAAATTTCGCGGAGGGTTTTCGGGGCGGGTTGAGATTGGGTCTGGCGCAGGGCGGCGCTTTCAATATACAGCACCTCGCCGTCGCAGCGGAGTTTGCCTGAAGAGAGGGTGGGGTTATCGGTCTGAAGCGTGTCGATCCGCACCTTGTTGGGACGCATGACCATCATCAGGAGGGTCGCGCGGTTCGTGTAGGTCATCTCCCCCTGAAGGCTCTGAAATGTACCCGAAGCGGTTGAGCGGCTTTCCACCCGCAGGGAGCGCATCTGGGCGTAGGTACGCGCCGTTTTGTCCAGAATCCGGGAAGCGTTCTGGGCGCTTAATACTCCCATGTTCAGCAAGAAACCGATGAGCCACGCTCCTGTGCGCATTCTGGCACCTCCAGCGTGCGTATTATACCTGCAGTTTTTGCACATGGAGTTTGTATTTCTCGCCCCCAGCGCACGGTGCGGTCAATATCTTCCAGCACGCTCTGGTCAAGGTTGTGGGGGTTGGCTTTGTCCGCCCCGCCGCTTCGCACCCAGAACCATGCCCTGCCCTAACACCCGCTGCCGAAGTTGAACAGCACAATCAACAGGTCGGCGTCGTCTACGGTGTTATCACAGTTCACATCGGCGGGGTTTGCGCCCGTCGCGCCAAACGCGAACAGCACATTCAGCAGGTCGGCGTCGTCCACGCAACCGCTGCCGTCCACATCCCCGTTCGTGGGGATGCAGGCGGGCGTGAACCAGAAGCCCCCCGTGAGGCTGTAAGTGCCCCCTGTGAGCGCACTGCTCGCGTCAGGCTGACCGATTGTACCGCCGAGGTTGAAAGTGCCGCCTGTGGCGAAGGTGACCCCGCCGCCGTCAATCGTCCACCAGCTGAGGTCGTAGTTGCCGCCCGACTGGGCGCAGGCGACGCCCAGCAGCGTCGCGAATATCGCACACAGCATCAGCGTTCTCATCGTTGTCCTCCTCCATCGTTTCGTTGTGTCCTCTCACCCGTGCCCTCTCCCCCACAAGCAGGGGAGAGGGCGTGAGGGGTAAGGGTCTCACGGCGCGCCGATGCGCACCAGCCCACCGCACGCCTCGATGCGCATCCGCTTGCTGATGGTGAGAGTCTCAGCACGCGAACCCGCCTTGATGTAGAGCGTTGGAAACTCCACCAGCGCCGTGTCCACAAAGGTCGTTATCGCCTCTACTCCCTCCGCTACCGTGTTGAAGGGCTGGGCGAAAGTACCCACCTCCGTTCCACTGTAGCCAAAGTCCACCCAGATGTCCAGCAAGCGGAAGGTCTCCCGCGACCGCCGAGTCTCGGTAATCACCATCGCGTTATGCGCTTCATTAGGCTGTCCTATCGGCACACCCGTCGCCACGCCCTGATAGGTCACATCCGGGTTCGAGAAGTAGGGAATGCGGGTGCCCGGCTCATACGCCATCACTGTACGGTACTGCACACCATCGTTGCCCCAGAACCGCCAGCCAAACCCGTACGAACGGAAGCCACAGCCTGCATCTGTCTCCCGGTCGTGCCCGCAACCCTGGTTGTGCCCGATCTCGTGAGGGAAGGTGTAGGTTGTGCAGTCGTACCGCACCACGCCAAACGCGCGTTCCGGGTCGCTGCCATTCCCACACCAAGCACGCCCGCAGTAATCCGAAGCGTTCACCAGCAAAACAACCTGATCAGCGCGATAGTTGGTGCGATCGGCGTGAATGCCATCCATTACGCCGTCGCTGGGGTTGGTCAGGTGATCCAGCTGCGTGATGCTGTTTCCGTCCCCTTCACCGGGGTAGTTCACTTCCAGCCGCCGTACCAGACGCGCTCGCAGGCTCACCAGACTGTTCTGATACGCCTGATTGCACTGGTCAATAAACAGCTGAATGCGCGCGTTCATCTGATTGACCCCACCAATCGCCTGACGCGCCTGTACGGTGTAGTACACAGCGATATCCAGCACGGCTCGCGGCTGGGTGCAGGCAGCTGTGCCGAAGTCATCGCCCCCTGCCAGCTCAAAATCCTGATTGGCAAAGCGAGCGTGCCACTCGGCGTCTTCGGGCGTCATATCAAATGGCGGTGGCGTCTCGTTCTCCTGATTCCCGCAGGGCGGCTCCTCGCCAATCTGCACTACCACATACAGGTCGTCTTTGTAGTAGCGCAGGTCAAACACCGCCCCGTACATCGGCGTGGAAACGAATAATGCAAGCGCGTCCTCCTCTACCACCAGAATAAAGTGGCTGCCATCCAGCCCCTCCAGGCGTCCGAAGCAGGAGTAGCGCTGCTCATCCCGCCGCTCCACACGCTCCACCACGCCAATCGGGTTGACCCCTTCCAGCAGGTTGAACAGCACGCGGCTGCCCGGTTGCAGGCTCTGCACCACCTGCCAGCGAATGCGCACCGGCTGGTAGGCTTGCGCGTTGCGCAAAGCCGGGGCGTCTGGGGGCACGGTCGCCTTCACTGGCGCAAAGAGGGGTGGGGCAGCCGATTGCGACTGCCCACCCAGCCAGAGCGTGCTGAGAATCACAATCGCCCAAAAGCCTCTGGGTGTTTTCATGGCGTTTGCCTCCTTACTGCAGATTGACCAGCACCAGCACAAAGCCCGTCTTGCCCTGCTCAAGGCGGGTCATCGCCTTGCCCAGAATCGCGCCCTGTGCCTTTTGCAGGTCGGTCGCCTTCATCGCATAGCCGGGGCGCTCCGCTGTGGTCAGGAAGTCGCCCGGTTCAATCGCATGCTCGGTGGCGTCGGCGTAGACCCACACGCGCCCACTGATGGCAATCGGCGCGTGGTTCTCGCTGCCTTCCAGATTGCCCAGCACGATGCCTCTGGACAGTCCGTTCGCGCCTGCGACGATGCCTGCGACGCGCTTGTTGTAGGCACCGCGCGCGAGGCGAAGGTTGCCGGGGTGATCGGGGTCAATCTCCACGACCATGCCGGGCTGGACGGGTTCAGTAGTGGGGAACTTTTCGGCGAAGTCGGCGCCGGTGATTTCCAGCACATTCACGCGCGCGGTGCCCTCCACTCGCACATTCCCCACGAAGTAGCCAGCCCACTTGGGACCAGAGCCAGTGCCCCAGTTCGCGGCGAACAGCCCGTAGCCATTAATGTTGTTGTTGTAGGCGTACACTCCGGAACGGCTCGCCGCTGAGCTGGCACCCACCACGCCGTCGTTGCCGGTGCTCTCGCTCTGGATACCAGCGCCGCTGCCCCCTACGACATGCAGTTTCGCGCCAGGGCTGGTCGTGCCAATGCCGACATTGCCCGCGCCAGTGATGGTGAGCGTGCGCTGAGTGGCGAGCGTGGTGCCCGCGCCCAGTGAGAGCAGGTTCGTGCCACCCTGCGCCGCAATCGTGGCGTGCCCTGCGCCTCCACCGCCCGTGGCAATGCCTATTTTCAGGCGGTAGTCGGGGCTGCCGATGCGCAGGTCACCTTCGGTGGTGCTGGTGTCCCACGCGCCGCCTGCGATGTCCAGCCTTGCAGCGGGGTTGGTCGTGCCGATGCCGACATTGCCACCCGCCCGGAAATACATTCGGACGGCATTCGCGGCATTCTCCCACAGCTGCAGGCTGGCGCCTCCGCCGATGGTATTGAAGTACCACTGGTTGGGGCTGGATGGAAACCCAATCAGCAGGCTCCCTGCAGAGCTGTTGACCAGCAGTCCGCCACTGACCTCGAGCGCGTAGGTGGGACTGTTCGTGCCGATGCCCACCCTGCCAGCCGTGTAAAAGATATTAGTTCCCGACGCCTGCCAGAGGCTCGTCCCGATGTCGTCGTTCGCAGGCGCCCACGCGCTGCCGTTCCACTTCAGCACCTGACCCGCTGTCGGCGCTGTAGACGACACCGCGCGCCCCTGCAACTGCGCCACCGTCGGGTTCGGATAGCTCCCACTCAGGTCGCCCCCCGCCGAACCGATTGGGTTCGCCGTGCCCGCCGTCGCCGCGCGTATCGCATACGGCGTCGGATTAATCTTTATACGGGGCGAAAGGGGTGTAGAACCCACTTGGATCTCCAAATACCGGTCGGTACCGTCCCACACATTGCCGAAGTTCAGTTCCACAGTAAACAACCCGTTCTGCACAGTCACGGTCTGGGTGAGTGTAGGTCCCACCTGGGAGCCGCCTGCGGTGAAGAGCCGAAAAGTTATTGTGTAGTTGCCGTTCGCAGGGTTACCGCCGTCTTTCAGGAACCCCTGAAAAGTAAACGGCTGGGCGCACGCAAGCGCCAGAGTTGTCAGCAAAGCCAGCAACAAAGACACTTGCTTCCACATACTTCCGACCTCCATCTCGCGTATTATAACACAGGGGGTCTTACGAGAGTCTTAAAAAATCGGGGCTTTTTACGGGATTTGTTCTGATTTGGGGTGGATTTTGGAGCCAAATTCTCCCAGAAAGTGGCTTGCGTGAAGGGTTGGCGGCAGGGTGTAGCCATGCGACCGTTTGCCGAAGCCAAGTAGAGAGGATCAAGGGCATGTTTCGGGCTTGCCCGCCGTAGAGACATCACGCTCCTGCGGTTGATCTTTCATGGAGCGAAATCCTCCACATACTGCACCTGCCGCACGATGCGATAGCCGTGCCCACTCAAATCCAGTATCCTGTCCACATGCTCCTCAGCAGGATACTCCTGCCATTTGTCAAAGCGGCTGAAAGTATCCCCTGTGCCGTGTATAAGTGGCTGTTCCTCAAGCGGGTAAAGCCCTGCCAGCCCCGCTTCCCAATCCTCGCCTTCCATTCGGAATCGGAAGAGATAAGCGTCAGCGAGACCGTCCCCGGTTTCAATCGTGTAGACGCCCACGAGCTGAATTTCGTCAGGCGGGCATCCTAACTCGGTGGGGAATATCAGCCAGTCCACCATATCGCTTTCGGCAAGCGCAGCCTGATTCCGATATTCCTCTGGAAACAGATGGGCAAGTTCCATCCGCTGGAGGTATTCAAAGAGCCACCGGCGTGTTTCTGCATCCGCAGCAATACGCCTCAGGGTTTCATGGGGCACACTCTCCCCAAGGCGCAGGAGCGAACAGGCGGCGTATAGTAAGAGGTAAGGATCGGTGTATGCCAGTGCCGCCTGCAACCGCTGGCGTACTTCGGGGGATTCGAGATACCCCATCAGATCGAGCAGGACTCCCGCAATCTCGCGCGCCTGCATATAGAGTTCGTCATCCCATATCCAGCGCATCGAATGCGGCTTCTGTTGGGGCATCAGCGTGCTGGCAAGCGAGTCGTAGCAGGCGAGAACATAGGGGACGCTCTCCGCAAGCACTTCCTTTGGGACGGCGCCCGCCTGCACATGTCGGAGGTAGAGCCGAGCGATGTAGAAATGGTGATGCGCGTTTTCTTGCCTTGCAAGGAGCGTCAGGAGCGTCGGAAACAGCAAAGGCGCGTACTCTGTGCGCGACTCCAGCGCCGCGAGGCAAGAGGTATCCCCCTCCGCTTGAGCCAATAACGCGCAAAGAGATTGAATAGCGTTTGGGGTGGAAATCGTCACCAGTAAGTCAAGCGCTGCTGTCTGAGCGCGTGGGGAGTAGCGCCCGAAATCGCGCTCTATTACAGGAATGAAGGTGGGGTCAGGTTTTTTGGCTGCAATCTGCAGGAGAAGCCGTTGCGGGTCATCGAACTCCGACTCCTGCAGGGGATACTCGGCACCTGCGGCTTCCAGCGCGGTGCGCGCCTCGTCGAGGTGAATCTTTCTATCGAGGAGATTTTGCAAAGCCCTGTACGCCTTCTGGCGGCTCTCGGCGTCTGCGCTCTGCAGCGCCTCAATCAGCGGCGCTACCCGATTGCGGTGAAACAGCATCCACTATCCCCTCCTGTCCAAAACGAATGTGGCGTGCGGCGTCGCTCCGCCACACGCCATATTGTACCTCCTGGCGTATTCAGCCTCTCGGAGTGTATACAGCGAGCGTCTATATGTCCCCGGCAAGCGCGTGGATGCCCACTGGGCTGGCATGAAGCGCCCCTTCTACGGCTCTGGCAGCCCGAAAGCGCGCAACCACTCAATCAGCTTGGCGCGGCGTTCAGCGTCGTTTTGCGGGAGTTGCAGCGGGCGTCCGCGCGTGTCCACAATCAGCCCCACGACGCCCCCTTCCACCACGGCTTCCATCGCGCGCCCTTTGCCTGCGCCCACATCGAATCCGCGTGCAGGCTTGAGCATCACACGCATCGTCTCGCCCACGCCCATCGGCAACACGCGAATCTCGCCGTAGCGGAAGGTCTCGCTCTTGCCGTTGTATTCCATCGTCAACACGGGTTCGCCAGCGCGTGCCTGCCCCACGGGCGCAATGCACGAGCCAAGCCGAATCAGACAGTCGCGGTCAAACACCTGCGCCGCCGCTTCGGGATGTACCGTCGACAACACGCCCAGCTGCGGCATCATGAAGATGGAGTCCACCGCCAGCATCGTAACGCCTTCGGGCTGGTAGGCGTCCATCATCATCAGGGCAGCCTGCGCACGGCGCGGCGCGTGGCTTAACACGCCCCCGCTGCCGACAATCATGTCCAGCTTCATCATCTCCACCAGCGACTTGCCCGTCTCGGTCTGCTCCAGCGCCTCGCCGATGGTGCGCTGTTGTTGCACGCCCTTGAGACCACGCGCCAGTTGCTTGTGGTGCAGGAACGCCAGCCGAAGCGCCTCGCGCGCCACTGCCTGCTCCAGCAGCAGGTCATGATAGGTCTGGGGGATGGTGGTGGGGCGAATCATCTTGTTGCGCAGGCGGTTGCGCACCTCATACTCTTCAATATCGAACGGCAACCACTTGCGGATGTTGGCAATCCCCGCCTCCAGCATCACATTACAGATGGAGTAGCTCATCCCCAGGTTCGCGCTGACCGTACGGGTGTAGTTGCCGTCAAACACCGAGAACACATCGGTGGTCGCGCCGCCGATATCCACACCGAGAATGTTGATGCCTCGCTGTTCGGCAATCGTGACCATAATCTTGCCGACGGCGTTCGGCGTGGACATAATATCGGCGGAAGTCCAGCTCATCAGTTTGGAGTAGCCCGGCGCCTGCTGCATTACATGTTCCAGAAACAGCTCGTGAATCGCTTCGCGGGCGGGACCGAGGTTTTCCCTGTCGAGGGTGGGGCGCAGGTTGTCTACGATTCGCAGGTCAAACCGCTCGCCGAGCAGGCGTTTGATCTCCTCGCGGGCGTCTTTGTTGCCGGCGAAGATGACAGGCAGGTTCATCGTGCCGAATCGGGGGCGCGGGTCGGCGGCGATCAGCAACTCCGCCAGCTCCACGAGGTGGGTAATCGTGCCGCCGTCCGTGCCGCCAGAGAGCAACACAATATCGGGGCGCAGCTCGCGCAGGCGCTGGATTTTCTGATAATCTTTGCGCCCGTCATCGATGGCGATGACATCCATAATAATTGCGCCTGCACCGAGCGCGGCGCGTTGGGCACTCTCCGCCGACATCTGGCGCACCACGCCCATCACCATCATCTGCAAGCCCCCGCCTGCACTGGAGGTAGAGAGATACAGGTCTACCCCGCGCTTGTCGTCCACCTGAGGGGTGAGAATCTTGCCATCCTGAATAAACTGGCGCCCGGTGAGGTCTTCCAGCTCGCGCACGGCGTTCAGCACGCCAATCGTAACATCGTCGAAGGGCGCCTCGACGGTAGTGGGCGCCTCGCCGCGATTCACAAGGCGATACTCGTCGCCCTGTTTCTCAATTAAGATTGCCTTCGTGGTCGTGCTGCCACAGTCGGTCGCCAGAATGGAACGCACTTCCGCCATCGTTCTCGCTCTCCTGCGCCACGCCTCGCGGGGCGTCGCCCAAGATTATACCCACTAAGGGTATAATCTGAATGCTATGCGCCAGCCGTTTATCCCGTCGGAAGCGGTCGCCACCCATGTGGAGCGCACCGAAGAAGGCACGATGATTATCAACATGGGTCCCCAGCATCCCAGCACACACGGGGTGTTGCGTGTCATCTGCGAGCTGGAAGGGGAGCGTATCGTCAAAGCCGAGTGCGTGATTGGCTACCTGCACACCGGCATGGAGAAGGAAGCCGAGTATCTGACCTATCACAAAGCGCTCCCGATGACCGACCGCATGGACTATCTCTCCGCGAATAATAACAACCTCGCGTTTTCACTCTCTATTGAAAAGATTCTGGGGATAGAGATTCCGCCGCGCGGGCAGTACCTGCGGGTGATTCTGGCGGAGCTGTCGCGCCTTGCGAGCCATCTGGTCTGGATTGGCACGCACGCGATGGATTTGGGCGCGATGACGATTTTCTTCTACGCCTTTCGCGAGCGCGAGAAGATTCTGGACCTGTTTGAGATGATGTCGGGTGTGCGCATGATGCCCAGCTGGATTTGCCCGGGCGGTCTGCGGGGCGACATGCCGCCCGGGTTCGAGTCGCGCCTGCGCCAGCTGATTAAAGAGTTGCCGAACGCCCTGGACGATATTGAAGGGATGCTGAGTCAGAACCCCATCTGGCGCGAGCGCACGATGGGCATCGGCAAAATCACGGTGGAAGAGTGTTTCCAGCTCGGCGTGAGCGGACCCACCATCCGCGCCGCAGGGTTCGCATGGGATATCCGCAAGGCGAACCCCTACAGCGGCTATGAACAGTTCGATTTCAACATCCCCGTCGGCAAGCACGGCGATGTATACGACCGCTATCTGGTGCGGATGGCGGAGATGCGCGAGAGCCTCAAGATTCTCCAGCAGGCGATCGACGGCTTGCCCGAAGGACCTTACCGCGTGAACGACCCCAAAATCGTGCCCCCGCCCCGCGAAACGATTGACACCTCGATGGAGTCGCTGATTCACTGGTTCAAGATTCACACCGAGGGGTTCCGTCCGCCAGTGGGCGAGGCGTATGTGCCCGTGGAGTCGCCGAAGGGCGAGCTGGGGTTCTATTTTGTGAGCGACGGCACGAACCGCCCGTATCGGATGCACACACGCGCGCCCAGTTTTATGAACCTGCAGGCGCTGGAGAAGATGGCGGTCGGGCGCCTGATTGCCGATATGGTCGCGCTGATTGGCAGTATCGATATCGTGCTGGGCGAGATTGACCGTTAGAAGGGTAGAGGGATCGGCTCACCCACTTCCATCGTAACGCCCCAGAGCCTGCCGATCGTGGCGCCAATATCGGCAAGGCTGGCGCGGGTTCCCAGCGGCTTGCCCTCCTGATGGGCAGGCGTGTACACCAGCAAGGGCACATACTCGCGCGAATGGTCGGTGCTGGGCGTGGTGGGGTCGTTGCCGTGATCGGCGGTCCAGATGACCAGATCGGTAGGGCGCAGGCGCTCCAGCAGGCGTGCCATCATCGTGTCGAACTCTGCGAGAGCGCGCGCGAACCCCTGTGGGTCGTTACGGTGCCCGTAGAGCATGTCAAAATCTTCGAAGTTCGCGAAAATAAACACGCAATCGGAATCCAGGGCGCGCAAAAGCGCGTCAAAATGTTCGGGATTTGTCTGCGTGCGCTCAGCGTGGCGGAAACCCCGATAGGTGAACAACTCCGGCACGACACCGATGCCATACACCCCGATTCCCTTCTCGGCGAGCGCGTCTATCAGATTGGGCGGCGGCGGGAGCGGGAAATCTTTACGGCGTTCGGTGCGGCGGAAGTTGCTGGCGTTCTCGCCCTCAAAGGGGCGGGCAATCACCCGTTGCACATGGTGGGGTGGCTGAAGGAGTTCGCGGGCAATCTCGCACATGCGATAAAGCTCTTCAACAGGGATTACCTGCTCGTGCGCGGCAATCTGAAACACGCTATCGGCGCTGGTGTAGACAATCGGGTAGCCCGTGCGCAGATGCTCCTCGCCGAGTTGCTTAATAATTTCGGTGCCCGAAGCGGGGTAGTTGCCCAGCGTTTTGCGCCCGATACGCCGCTCAAACTCGGCAATCAGCTCAGGCGGAAAGCCGTTCGGATAGGTCGGGAACGGCGTCTCGGTTATGATTCCCATCATCTCCCAGTGCCCCGTAACCGAATCTTTGCCTTTAGAGCGGGGTTGCGCCTTGCCGTAAGAGGCGAGCGGCGTTTCGGCAGGGGGCACGCCCTCTAAAAGCAGGATGTTTCCCAGCCCCAGTTGCTGGAAGGTGGGCATCTGCAGTCCGCCGACCGCCTGTGCGAGATGTCCCAGCGTGTTGGGTGTGTTTTCGCCGAAATCGCCGTACTCTGCCGCGTCGGGCGCCGCGCCCACGCCACAGCCGTCCATCACAATCAGAATCGCCCGCTCATACCGCATGGCGCATAGGATACCATGCATTTGGGGTACAATAGGGGCGTGGAGGTGCAATGCGATGGCGCAGACCGATGTGCAGTTTTACCCTGGCATGGGGTTGACGACGACGAAAGCCCCGTTTATTGAGGTGGCTCGCAATCGTGGCGAGCTCTACATCGAGCAGCCCTACGAGCTCTACTCGGAAGAGAACCATGAGGCGTGGCGTCGGCTCTACGCGCGGATGCAGGAGCGCTGGCAACGCTACGCGACCGACAAGTTTCTGGAAGGCATCTCCAAGCTCTGTCTGGACCCGAACCGCGTGCCGCGCCTGAGCGATGTGAACCAGTTCCTCGCGCCCCTGACAGGCTTCAAGGCGAAAGCGGTTACGGGCTATGTGCCTGCCTATATCTTCTTTGATTGCCTGCGTCGCCGCGAGTTCCCCACTACCATCACCGTGCGCAGTCTCGATTCGCTGGACTACCTGCCCGAACCGGACATCTTCCACGATATTGCCGGGCATGTTCCGATGCACACCGATAAGCGGTTCGCCGACACGCTGGTGCGCTTTGGCGAGGCGGCGCACACCGCCGCGCGACTGGTACAGGAAATCAAGGACCCTGAGCTCCAAACCCAGCGGATTATCAGCATCTTCCGAGCGCTGGCGCGATTCTTCTGGTTCACGATAGAGTTCGGGCTGATGCGTGGCAAAAACGGCGAGATCAAAGTGTACGGTAGTGGACTGCTCAGCTCCTACGGAGAAATTGCGCACGCCGTCGAGTCGCCCGAAGTGCAACGCTACCCCATCCAACTGGAGTGGGTGATTAACCAGCACTTTGAGATTGACCACTACCAGCCGTTGCTGTTTATCGTCGACTCGTTTGACCACCTGTTTGACCTGGTAGACCAGCTGGAGCGCTGGATGCTGGAAGGCAAGTTGAACAATGTGGCGCCGGGCGAGCCGAAGATGAGCGAGGAAGACATCCGCAGCTTCCTGGAAGCCGCGGTGGATTAGAGGTATAATAGCGCTGTCAACACCACACAAGGGAGGTATCCACGATGCCGTGGTATGTACGCATGGGTCAGGTGCCGCGCAAGCGGCATATCCAGTTCCGCCGCCCTGATGGCGGGCTGTATGCCGAAGAGGTGCTGGGCACGGAGGGTTTTTCAGGCATTCAGTCGATTCTGTATCATTACTATCCGCCGACGCGCGTGAAGGAGTTCCATGTCTGCTACGAGCGCACAATTGAGCCGCTGGAGGAGCCGATTCTGCAACATCGGCACTTCAAGACGGGCGAGATGCCCCCTTCGGGCGACGCGGTTACGGGGCGCGTGGAGTTGATGTTCAATCAGGATGTGATTTTCTCCGTTGCGCGCCCGATTGAGCAGATGGACTACTTCTACAAAAACGCCGACGGCGACGACCTCATTTTCGTGCATGAAGGCTCTGGGCGGCTGGAGTCGCAGTTCGGGCATCTGCGCTTCGGCGAGGGCGATTATCTGGTGATTCCGCACGGCACGATCTGGCGGCTGGTGTTTGATAAGCTGCCCGCGAAACTGGTATGGATTGAGGCGATTGGCGGGCAGATTCAGCCGCCGCGCCGCTACCGCAACGAATATGGGCAGCTGATGGAGCATTCGCCCTACTGCGAGCGCGACATCCGCGTGCCCGAAACGCTGGAGACTCACACCGAGCTGGGCGACTTTGAGGTGCGTATCCACAAGCGCGGGCGCGTCTACGCCTACCACTACGAGCATCACCCGTTTGATGTCGTCGGCTGGGACGGCTATGTCTACCCCTGGGCGTTCAACATCAACGACTTCGAACCCATCACAGGGCGTATCCATCAGCCACCGCCTGTGCATCAGACCTTCGAAGGACCCAACTTCGTGGTCTGCTCCTTCTGCCCGCGCATGCTGGACTATCACCCCGAAGCCATCAAGGTGCCCTACAACCACAGCAACCTCGACAGCGACGAGGTGCTGTATTATGTGAACCGCAAGTTCGGCAGTCGGCGCGGGATTGAGGAAGGCTCCATCACGCTTCACCCGTCGGGCATTCCCCACGGACCGCAACCGGGCGCGGTAGAAGCCAGCATGAACCTCACCCACACCGAAGAGCTGGCGGTGATGATGGACACCTTCCGCCCGCTACAGGTCACCAAAGCCGCGCTGGAGTTTGAAGACCCGAACTATCCCTATTCGTGGCTGGGCTAATTGAAATCGGGGGCGTTCGCGGACGCCCCCGATGACTCAACAGCCTGTGCCGAAAGGGAAAAGGACCCTATCCCCGAGGTGCTACTCTGGCGCATGGGGAGCGGGTTATTTCAAGAGCGCTTCGCCCAGCACCTTGCCATCCAGCGCCAGCACTACGCTCCCTTCGGTGGCGGCTTTGATAACGGGAGTGGCGACTTCTGCTCCCGCCACGACTGGCACTGCGGGGTAGCCCAGCCGTTGCAGAATTGTGGCGCGACGGATGGCGCGCTCCATATCCCCCTCATCCACCACCCACGAGGCTTCCAGAACCACATAAACTGGCTCGCGGGTTTTCTTTTTCACAGCGTAGAAGATGGCGTCGGCACTCGTCAGCTCGTCGGCGTCTTCGTCTGAGAGTTCCGTGCGCGCCTCAATTTCGTCCAGCAGGTCGCCCATGTTCAGCAGTTGCACCTTGCGCAGGTAGCGTCCGAAAATCGCGTGGGCGCGCTCGCAGTAGTAGCGCTCGCGGTCGCTGCACTTGAGGATTGCCACATCTTTGAGCAGCTTGGCTTGAATCTGGCGCAGGTCTTCAATCGCGTCCCTCAGTTCGCTTTCTACACGGCGCGACTCTTCCAGCCCCGCTGCCAGCTGTTGCTCCACACGGCGCGACTCGGCGACTCCCTCCATCAGCTGAGCAACTGCGTTTTCGAGTCGGTCAAACCGCTCTCGAGTTTCCTGCTGGTACGCTTCCAGCTGGGCGCGAGACTCCTGCCGATAGGCTTCCAACCGTTCGCGGAACTCTTGACGCAACGCTTCTATCTGCTCGCGGGTCTCCTGGCGATAGGCTTCCAGTCGCTCGCGAAACTCCTGACGAAACGCCTCCAGCTGTTCCTGATTCTCTTGCCGATAGGCTTCCAGCCGCTCGCGAAACTCCTGACGAAACGCCTCCAGCTGTTCGCGATTCTCCTGCTGGTACGCCTCCAGCCTCGCAGGCAGGTAGACCAGCTCACTCATCCCCAGCACCTGCAGCAGCTTCAGGCGCCACTCCGGGTGCGCCTCCAGCACGCGAAGAATGTCCTCTATGGACTCGACTCTCATCGGTGACAGAAGTATACCTCGAACGAGTTCGTTGCTGCGCACCGGCTCATGCGGTATACTCTCCCACTGATATGGTCAGGAATCGCGGGGCACGCTACCGATGGTGGCTTCTGGGCGTGTTGCTAAGTCTGCTCACTGCGGGCGAGCTGAGCGCGTTGAGTCGCGACTCTGAATGGCTCATTCGTGTAGGGCTGGAGCGCGGCGCGTTTGGGGAAGTGATTTATGTGCGGGCGCAGGGCGGTAGCCTGCGCTGGGTGAACCCCGACACGGGGCAAACGCTGCTGGAAGCCGCGGAAGGCACGCTCTGGCAGGTTCGGCTGGAATCAGGGCAGCTGGTGGCGCGTTCTTCGGGGGCACGGGTGTCGGCAAGACGGCTCCACGCCCAACCCGTCGGCTCAGCGTTGCTAACGGTGGGCACAGACCCCAATCGGCTCCGGCGGTATCGGGGCGCGCTGGAGTGGGTGCCGCGCGACGGCAAGCTCCTCACGCTCAACTGGGTGCGCCTCGATGATTACCTCAAGGCGGTACTGCCGATGGAGATGCCCCCCAACTTCCCGATGGAGGCGCTCAAGGCGCAGGCAGTGGCTTCGCGCTCGTTTACGCTAAAACGGCTGAACCGCTACCGCCAGTGGGGCTACGACCTCTGCGACCACGCCCCATGCCAGGTGTACGGCGGCGTGGATGCCGAGCGCCCCACCACCAATCAGGCAGTAGAGTCCACCGCGGGTGAGGTGCTGTATTACAACGGCGCGGTGCTGGAGGCGGTCTACACGGGCAACTGTGGGGGGCACACGGCTCCAATCGAGCTGGTGATGGCAGGCACGCGCGCTCTGGAGCCACTTCAGGGTGTGCCCGATACCGACCGCGAGGGCAAGCCTTACTGCAATCTTGCCCCTAACAGCGAGTGGCGCGTGTTGCTTACACGCGACGCCCTGCAGAAGGCGTTCCCGCAGGTAGGCGCGATCCGCTCGCTCACGATTGAGGAGCAGGCGCCCAGCGGTTATGTGGCGCGGCTCAAGTTAGTGGGCGAGAAAGCCACGCTCACGCTCACAGGCGCCGAGTTTCGGGCGCGAATCGGCGCGACGGTTCTCAGGAGCCAGCGGTTCACCCTGCAACCGCTCAGCGACGGCTGGGAAGCAATCGGGCGCGGCTCGGGGCACGGCGCAGGGCTGTGCCAGTGGGGCGCGAACGGTCGCGCCCGCGCAAGACAAACCTACGCCGAAATCCTGCAAGCCTACTACCCCAACACGACGCTGGGCAAGTGGTGAGGCGTCGGGTATAATCTACCATCACACTTTGAGGGGGACGAAACGATGGCTATCCGACAGAAGTTGAGCCAGCTGACCCACTGGTGGAATATTGTCAAAGAGTTATCGCCTCGCCAGGTGGAGCAGGAGTTGCTGACCCCGTTTCGGATTGCGCTGGTGGGTCAGCCTGACCGCACGGAAGCCGTCTGGCGCGTGCTGACCGAAGGCGCAAGCCCCACGGTGCTCCAGACCGCCAGCGAATATGTGAAACGATTCACCTCCCCGCCAAACGAGGAGTTTGACTTCGTGCTGGCATGCGATGTGCTGGAAGTGCCTCAGGATGCCGTAGAGGCGGTGGTAGACCACTTTCACAAGCACGAATTTCCGCTGGTTGCCCTCGCGCGGGTGTTGCCTGGCACACGCACCTTGGTGGTGAATCGGATTATCGAGGATGTGGCGACTCTGAACGCGGGGCTGGCGATGCTCTCGGCAGTGCCGAGCGTGTTTCCGCTGCTGGGGTTGCTTGCACCGCCTGCCGCGCTGGCAGATATGGTGGTGCTGACCAAGAATCAGCTGATGATGGTGTTGCGCGTTGCGGCGGCGTTCGGGAAAGCGCCCGACTGGAAGCAGCGCCTGCCAGAACTCTCTTCGGTGCTGGGCGCGGCGTTCGGGTGGCGTGCCGTCGCGCGCCAGCTGGTCGGGCTGGTGCCCGGCGGGGTCGGCATGGTGGTCAAGGGCATGGTGGCTTACGCGGGCACGCTCACGGTGGGGCGGGCGGTGGCATGGTTCTATGCCACAGGGCAGGCGCCAGGCACGGCGGAACGCGCCCGACTCTATCAGCAGGCTTGGGAAGAGGCGCGCGAGAAAAGCAAAGAATGGCGTCAACCCTGACACGGCTTGCCGCACTGGCACTGTTGTGGGCGCTGAGTGGCTGGCTTGCGCTGGCACACGCTCCCTATAAACTCACGCGCCTGCCCAGCGGTGTCCGCCTTGTGGTAGAGCCAGACCCCAGCATGCCGCTTGTGGCGATAGAGGTTTGGGTTCAGGCAGGCGTCGCCTACGAAACGCCCGAAACCTCAGGCGTTGCCCACCTGCTGGAGCATATGATTTTCAAAGGCACTGCTCGCCACCCCGCTGGTACACTGGACAGAGTGTGTGAAGAGTCGGGGGGTATCCTCACAGCGACCACCGAGCGCGATTGGGCGCGCTATTCGGTGAGCGTGTTGCCTGACCAGTGGCGCGAGGTGCTGAAAACGCTGCTGGAACACCTGCGCGCGCCCGCCATCCCGCCCGAAGAGCTGGAAAAAGAGCGCCAGATTATCCTGCGCGACGAATATGCCCTGCACCACGCTGACCCCATCCGCCCTGTGCGCTATCGCGCGTTTGAGCAGGCGTTTCCGAACCATCCCTATGGCTTGCCGTTGCTGGGCAATCCCGAACGGTTGCGCGTGCTGAATCGCGAGGCGATTCTGGAGTTTCACCGTCGCCATTATCGTCCTGAACGCATTGTGGTAGCGCTGGTGGGCAATCTTCAGGAGAGCGAGGCGCGCGCTGTGGTGGAATCTGTTTGGGGGCAGGCATCGGAAGACAATCCGGAGGCAAGCCTCCCAGCCGCCCTGCCCCAACCGCCTGCTCGCTTTCTTGAGGTGAATGGCGTGCTGGTGCGCTGTGTGCCCGCCCCGCCCGCCAGAGCCACTGAGGCGATGCTGGCGACCGAGGTTTTACGCCTCGTACTGGCGGAGCCGTATCTGGGGCTACTGTATGGGGGTGAGCCGCCACACCCGTTCGGGCGCTGTGTCAGCGAGTACCTGCCGCGCTCGGAGTCGGGGCTGCTTTGCTTCTATTTCCTGCCGCCTGTGGAGCCAGCCGAAAACTGGCAAGCGCGCATGGCAGAGCGCTGGGCGCAGGCAATCGAGCGCCTCAGGAGCCAGGGAGCGCGCACGCTGATAGAGCAGGCGAAACAGTGGCTGATTCTGCGCCACCGCCACGCCATGCGCAACCCCATCGAGCGGGCGCGACTTTATGCTTTCTACACGCTGCTGAACCTGCCCCACCTGCCCGCCGAGTATGAAGCGCGCGTGCGCGAGATTACTCCAGAACAGGTGGAGGCGCTTGCTGAAAAACTTTTGCAAAGCGAACCGCCCCGCGACTGGAGCCTGCCCCCCTCCAGCGAGCGCGAAGGCTCGCCTGCCCCTTCACTGCATGCCCCTGCTGCCGCGCCGCTCAAAGCCGTGCGCCAGCGCTATGCGAACGGCTTGCGTGCGATTGCGCTCCAGCAGGCTGGGCGCGAAACCGCGCTGATTCAGATTCTCATCCGCACCGACACGCCCGACGCTTTCCCCGCAGGCACGGATGAACTCACCGCTCGCATGCTGTTCACCACCACGCGCAACGAGACGCTTCAAACGATGGGCTACCGTCTTGCGCTTTCGGGCGGCACATTACAGATATTCTGGGAGCCAAACCTGACCCGAATCGTCGCCTACGCCCGACCGAACGCGCTGGGGAATGTGTTATCTACCCTCGCCGAGGGGCTGACACGCTCCGAGTTCGAGGCGGAGCATCTCCAGCGTGCAACTCAGCAGGCGCTCTGGGAACGGCGCTGGGCGGACGGCACGCAGGAGTGGCGACTCTATCAGCAACTGAGCCAGTTTTACGCTGACGAGAACACCCTGCGCCGCGTGTCGCTGGAGGCGGTACGCCGATTCTACCGCGCCGTCTACCGCCCGGAGCGCGTGGTGGTGGTGGTGCTGTCGCCGCAAGCGCCCGAAAATGTGCTTGCGGAAATCGCCCGCTATCTGAGCAACGAGTGGGGGGAGTCGGGGCGCTCGCGCTCCAGCCCCCCGCTGGAGCCGCCCGCCCCACGCCTGCAGGTCGGCGCGGTAGAGGCGCAGGGCGTGGTCTATGCAGGCTATCTGCACACGCTGCCGTGTGAGGGGCTGGAATCGTACCTGCAGGTGCTGATCCACCACACGGCGCTGAGCGAGGGCAAGGGCGCGCGCCTCTTTCGGGCATACCGCGAGGAGCGGGGACGCGGCTACGGCATACGCGGGCAACTCGCGCTCACCGAGAAGGGCGTGATTCTGGGCGGATTCGTGCAGTTCGGCACGCTGACCCCAGAGGAACGCAAAGCTTTCACGGAGATTTTGAACACGCTCTGCACTGCGCCCCTCACCCCCGAAGAGACCCGTCGCGCCCGCGCCCTGCTGAAAGGGCAAACCCATCGCCATTTTTATGACGGCGAAGAGCTCACGCGCCGTCTTGGCTTGGCGGAACTCTTCGGCTGGGGCTACGAGAGAGAAATGCGCCTGCCCGACGCGCTGCCGAATCCAGAAAGCGCCCCAATCGGCTACAATTAAGGCTATGGACGCGCTCAAGGAGTGGGCAAAGGGCATTATCCAGTCGTATGGGCTGGGGGGGCTGTTTGGGATTGCCTTTATCGAGTCGTCGTTTTTCCCCATCCCGCCTGATGTGTTTATGATTGGGCTGCTGCTGACCCCGAATGCGCCCACGCCGTTCATCACCGCGCTCATCTGCACGATAGGGAGCGTGCTGGGCGCGGCGTTCGGCTGGGTGATTGGGGCGTATGGGGGCTACCCGCTGTTGCACCGCTTTTTCAAGGAAGAGAAGGTGCAGGCGGTGGAGCGGCTCTATCAGCGTTATGGGGTCTATGCGATTCTGATTGCGGCGTTCACGCCCATTCCCTACAAAGTGTTCACGATTGCCAGCGGCGTGTTTCGGTACAACCTGCTGGTGATGATGGGGGTGAGCGTGGTGGGGCGCGGGGCGCGCTTCTTTCTGGTGGCGTATCTGGTGCAGTGGTTTGGGGCGAGCATCCTCCAGCAGTTTGACCGCGTGTTGCTGGTGGGCACGGTTCTGCTGATTGTGGGCGCGGCGGGCTATCTCTACTGGCGCTCGCGCTATGGCAAGGTTCGCCTGCGCGGGCGACGCGAAGTGGTGGAGGAATGATACCAATGCCGAGTGAGGTTCCCCACGCAAGCGAGGGGAACCGAGAACGGGGTTTTCACACCACTGGAAGCACTTATCGGGGGGCAGGGGAACCTCACGGAGGGGATCGTGAAACACACCCCCCAACCCTTGCGACAGAGCGAGTTCACCCCTCCTGTCCAAGAACGATTTTTCGCACACCCTTAGCGTCAGTCCACCACGAAGACCACTTTGAGCTGTTTCAGGAAGCCTGTGCGGGCGTCTTCTGTTAGCAGTTTCGCGGCGTCGGCGTCGCTCAGCACCACATCGGTGGTCGCCGCGCTGCGCCGATAGACGCCAATCGGGCGTAGCACGAGCGGATTGCTGCCCGCTCGCGGGTCGGAACGCGCCGCGCCCATATCGCGATAGTAAGACGCCAGCCCCTTCTCGATGACCATATCGATATCGAAGTTCCCCACGCCGTAGAGGGGCGTGCCGTCTGCCTTGAGGATACGGGGCGCCATCGCAGGCTGAACCTTCAGCCCGCGCGCGTCGATAATCAGCCCCGTATAGTTGCCCTCGACGGTGAGCGTCGTGGGGGCAGGCGTGTTGGGCGCGAGCAGCTCAATTCGCGGCAGCGTCGGGTCGCTCGCAGGCTCTGGCGTCGCAGGCGACGGGCGCAACAGCAGGCGGCTCAGCCCATTCTTGCCGTACATCGCCGTGCCAACAGTAACCTGAACTGCCTCCTGACCCTCAATAAAGATTTTGCGCTCGTCGAGAATCTGGGCGCCGCGCACAAACCCCGTAACGCTGGCACGCAGAATTTCGCTCTGCATCATGTAGTCCGCGCCCGTATATTGGGCGTCAATCTGCACGCGGTCGATGAGCATCAGCAGGTTCGCGAGCGCGTCCAGTCGGGCGTAGCCGCGCGCCTTGAGGTACGCGCGGGCGCGATTCGGTTCGTCCTGCGGCAGCAGCCCCACGCCTGTTGCCGTCAGCATGCCTTCCGACCAGTTGATGGAGGCTTCCTCGTAAACCTCAATATACCCTTGCGGCGAGACGACTTTAGTGACGGTTTGCGCGTGTGCGTGCAGTGTTGCGAGGAGCAGAAGCCCCGCCGCGATTAGCGTTGCGTTCGTTCGCATTTCTTTGAACCTCCTTCTTCGCGGGTTTGAGTTCTACGGAATGGCTTTTGAAACCCTCTTCGGGACGACTCAGCAGGTGTTCCACCCAGAGGGTGGCGAGTGTGATGCGCCAGTTCGCGTCGGGCTGGGTGAGCGCGTGGCGAATGGCGCGATGCACAGCGTCCGTGTCGCTGACGAGGCTCACGGCGCGTGCCGTGCGCTGGGCGAGCAGCACAGGCTCCTTGCGGTCAGGGGCGAGTGCCAGCAACTGCAGGCGCGCCTGCCAGCTCGCGAACTGGTCGCCCAGCGCGTAGGGGGCGTTCGCATCGCCCCAGCGCGTGATGGGCGACACCTCCAGCTCGGCAATCAGCTGCCACTGGCTCTTGTCGGGTTGCGTGCTGAGGCGCACGCCCATCTCCGCCAGCAACTGGCGTGCAAGGGATTGTATCGCCTGGCGAGCCGATGGCTCCATCGCCAGCTCGCCCGTGTAGCGGAGGGTCCATCGCAGCGGCGGATGCCCCACGGTTTGCCACACTTCGCGCCAGTCGGCGGGCGTTTGCAGGGCGCTGAGGGGCATCACCTCAGCCCGCACGCGCACATACACGCAGCCGTTCTGCTGGCGCGGCGCGCCCAGCATCTGCCAGTTCAGCACGACGCCCTGCGCGAAGGCAAGTTGCGCCGACTGTTCCAGCATCCCGTCGCGCCCGATCTCCATTCGGGCAAGGCGCACGCCGCACGCCTGCTCTATCGCCTGCTGGAGCGCGTCGCGAATCGCCTGCCGCGTTGCCTGCTCGTAGGGCTTTTTCCACTCAGCGACGCCCTCTGCCTCCACCGCGACGGGCACAGGTTTGTCGTTGCCCGCTGTGGAGCCTACTAAGAGCAGCAGAACCCCCAGCAGCCAGCTGACGACTCGCATCATGGCGCACCCCCTTGCGTGTTCGGCGGCGACGCCTCCATCGCCCGAAACAGGTTATAGAGCAAGGCGGCGAGCTGTTCGCGCGTGAGGGGTGCGGCATGCGCACGCCCCACGACGCCCTTCGCCCAGTCGGGGATGTCCAGATACGAAGCGCGGCGGTCGGGCAACCGCGCGCGGCTCGCTTTCGCCAGCAGCAGCGCCGCCTGCCCACAGCGAATCGGCTGGGCAGGCTCCGAAGGCTGATACTCCACGAAACTCCCCAGATGGGTCTGCAGCCGCTGGAGCAACGCGGCGAAGTAGCAGGCAGATACTGGCTCGTTGGGGCGGAAGTTGCCATCAGGATACAGGCGCATCCAGCCTCGCGCAAGAATGCTCTCAATCTGCTCACGGTAGGGGCTACTCGCGTAATCGTAGCGATTCTCGCCCGGCGGCACGCCCTCATCAGGGAGCGGTTCTGTCGCAATCCCGATGGGCAGGGCATAGCCTGTCAGGCGACGGTGGATCCGTTCGGCGGCACGCAACGCCAGCGTTTCCCATTCGGCTCGCCGCCCGCTGACCGCCTCTGTTCCGCCCAGAAGCAGCGCGCCCGTGCGTACATCCAGACTGCTCAACTCAATCTGTGTCTGCTCGCCGCTGACGACCACGCGCCCCACCAGCAGCCATTTCGCAGGGGGCAACGGCGCGCTCTCGGTGTCCGATTTGCCCGTCAGCCCCGTCTCACGCAGGCGCTGTTCCTCAAGCACCGCGCGCGCATGCTCCCGGTCGGAAACCCGCAATTGAGAGGAGAGACTGAGCGCCTGCACCACCCGCTGGCGTACTTGCTGTGCCAACGCTCCATCAGTGCCCCCAAACGCGCCGACCGCCAGCACAGGACGCGCCTGCTGACCGAAAGCGATCAGCACGCCCCACAGCGCGCCCAGCAGCAGACCGCCCACACGCCACCAGCAACCCATCGCGCCTCACCCCGTACATTAGACGAATCATCCCGCGAAATATGTTATGCAGGCGTTGGGATTCTCCTGCAGGTGGGCGCAGAGTCATGGCTACCTTGTTCTCCTGATTCGGGTGCCTGTGCCAGAGGACGCTCCCCGTAGTAATACCACACCCCCGCTGCGCCCCAAAACTCGCATTTTTGCGTATGCAAACGAGAAACCGGGCACGCTGATTGCTGTGTCTAATCCCCAGACTTCGGAAATGGGGGTAAGAACGATGCGGAAAACGCTGCTTGGCTTGGGGTTAGCAATTAGCCTGTGTGTGAGTGCAAACGCCAGTTTGACAATTGACGACTTCACAACCGGCGCCTACTCGGTGAGCCTGATTACAGGGGTGAACTCGAGCCTTCAGTCTGGCTCGATGCTGGGGGGCTTCCGTCGAACAATCCTGCAGGTACTCTCCAACCCTCTGAATCGCCCTGTGGTGCTGGATATCGGATCAGGGCTCAGTGTACTGGACAACGGGAGCCTTGCCCAGTCGCAGCTCACACTGATTTATCTGATAGGCACTACCACGGTAGACCTGAGCGGCTACGACCGCCTGCGCCTGCACTTCGTGGGGAACGATCTGCCGATGAATATGCAGGTTGCCTTCTACTCGCCCACAGGGCAGGCGATGGGCACTTCAGCGGTTGCGCCCGGCGTGAGCTTCCAGCACGATATTCTGTTCAGCTCGCTGACGACCTTCGGCACGATGGACTGGTCGCAGGTGAACTATATCTCCGTGCGCTTCGAGCCGTCGCCCGGCGGCGATTTTGCTCTGGGACAACTGGAGATTGTTCCGGAGCCTGCCAGCCTGATTGCGCTGGCAACCGGGATTGTCAGTCTGGTGAGCTACGCGCGTCGGCGTAAATAAGACCGCTTCATCCCCTCTGACACCCTCCCTGCCGTGCCTGCGCTTCTGCGGGCACGGCGTTCTTTAAACGGGTATAATCCCCCCCACAGGAGTTTTGACTCGCGAGTCGAAAAACACCCTGTAGAGGAGGTTATCCGATGTTGAACGAACATAAAACCACAGGCAAAGCTGCCGTTTTGGGGGCAGGCACGATGGGCGCCCAGATTGCGGCGCACCTGGCGAATGTCGGCTGGCAGGTGTTGCTGCTCGATATTGTGCCCACGCAACTGACCCCCGAAGAAGAAGCGAAAGGACTTACCCTCCAGAGCCGCGAGGTGCGCAACCGAATCGCTCGCACAGGCTTGGAGCGCGTCAGCAAACTCAAACCCGCACCTTTCTACCTGCCGGAACTGGCAAGCCGAATTGAAATAGGCAACTTCGAAGACGATCTCCCGCGCCTCAAAGAAGCCGACTGGGTGATTGAGGCGGTCGTGGAAGACCCCAAAATCAAACGCGAACTCTGGACGCGCGTGCAGGACTATGTGAACCCCGATGCGATTGTTTCCACCAACACCAGTGGTCTCTCCGTTCACGAGATGAGCGAAGACTGCCGCGACGACATCAAGCGGCGCTTTATGGGGACGCACTTTTTCAACCCCCCGCGCTACCTCAAGCTGCTGGAGATTATCCCCCGCAAGGAGACCGACCCCGAACTGGTGGAGGGCATGATTCGCTTCGCCGAACGGGTGCTGGGCAAGCGCGTGGTGATTGCCCGCGACACGCCCGGCTTTATCGCGAACCGACTCGGCGTGCATGCTATGATGGTCGTCTTCCCCATCATGCAGGAGTTCGGGATGACGATTGAGGAGGTGGACGCGCTCACGGGTCCGCTAATCGGGCATCCGCGCAGCGCCACCTTCCGACTGGCAGATATTGTGGGGCTGGATGTGATGGCAAGCGTCGCCAAAAACCTGCACGAGCGCCTCGAAACCCCCGAAGAGAAAGCCATTTTCACCTTGCCCGAAGTGGTGCAGCGCCTGATTGCGGATGGGCGCCTCGGCGAGAAAACGGGCGCGGGATTCTACCGACGCCAGAAAGACGGCACGATTGAAGCCCTGGATCTCAACACCTACGAGTATCGCCCGCGCCAGAAGCCTAAATTCCCCCATCTGGAGCCGCTGGAGAAACTCCCGCTGGAGGAGCGCCTCAAAGCGCTGGTGAACCACGACAGCCGTGAGGGGCGGTTCCTGTGGCGCTTGACTGCCGAAACGCTGACCTATGTCGCCCAGCACGCCCCGGCTCTCGCCGACGACCCAATTGCCATTGACCACGCCATCAAGTGGGGCTTCAACTGGGAGCTGGGTCCGTTCCAGATTTGGGATGCCCTGGGGGTCAAAGAGACCGCCGAGCGACTGGAACGCGAGGGTAAACCCGTGCCACCGGTGGTGCAGCAACTGCTCGCCAAAGGACGCACGGGATTCTACGAGACCGCCGACACAGGCGAGACCACTGTTTATGTCTGGCTCGGCAGCGGGCAGATTGCGCCCTATCACCCCTCTGAAGAGTTTCTCACGCCGGGCAACATGGCGCGCCACTGCCCCGAAGTGGAGCGCAACGCCGACGCTTCGGTGTATGACCTCGGCGACGGCGTGTTCTGCGTGGGCATTCACAGCAAGATGAACACGCTCGGTCCCGGCGTGATGGAGATGCTCTACAAGGGCGTGGAGCGCGCCGAGCGCGAGGGCGTCGGGCTGGTTATCACAGGGATTGGCGAGCATTTCTCGGTCGGGTTCAACTTGCAGCTCTTTTTGATGATGATTGGCACCGGCGACTTTGACGAGTTGCTGATGGGCGCTAAAGCCTTTCAGGATTCGCTTTTGCGCCTGCGCCACGCGAAAGTGCCCACCGTTGCGGCGGTGTTCGGCTACACGCTGGGCGGGGCGTGCGAGCTGGCGATGCACTGCACCAAAACGGTCGCCAGCGCAGAAACTTACATCGGCTTGCCCGAAGTGGGCGTGGGTATCATCCCGGCGGGGGGCGGCACCAGCACGATGCTCTGGCGCGCCCTCAGTGACCTGCCCCCGAACGCCGACCCCTACCCTGCTATCCGCCGCGTGATGGAAACGCTCGGCTTTGGTAAAGTCGCCACCAGCGCGCTGGAAGGCGTGCAGTACGGCTTCCTGCGCGAAGGCGTGGATCATATCGTGGTGAACCCCGACCGCGTGCTGTGGACTGCCAAGCAGGAGGTGCTTCACCTCGCCGAGGTCGGCTACACGCCGATGGAAGAGCCGAAGGTGATGGCATACGGCGACGCGGTGCTGAACCGCCTGCTGGTGGAGCTGCACAACCTGAAGCGGGGCGGATTTATCACCGAGCATGACTTCACGATTGCCTCACAGATTGCCTATGTGCTGTCGGGCGGCGACCTGAGCCAGCCCACCGAGATGCCCCTGAGCTACTTCTATGGGCTGGAAGTTCAGGTGGTGGGCTTCCTCGCCCAGCAACCCAAGACATGGGAGCGCATGCGCCATATGCTCGAAACGGGCAAACCGCTGCGCAACTGAGTAAGAAATACGCCCCCAGCCGTTGCGGCTGGGGGCGTTCTGCTATGACAAGCATTCACAAGTTGCCCCGCACGAACTCAGCAATCGCGCTCGGTGTGTTGGGGTCAAAACCAACCACATCGAGCATGCCCGCGTCGTTAGGGTCGGCAATCGAGAAGGGGTTCGCCAGCATGCCGACCACCACCAGTCGTGCAGGGATACCCGTCGCCTCGCGGTACATGCGTAGCGCCTCCACAGGATGCACCTCGCCGTACCAGGTCTCCGAGTCGGTGTAGATAACAAACGCATCCGCTGCCACGCCGCGCTCCAGCGCCCAGAGCATCGGCAACGCGCAGTCGGTTGCACCGAACGGCAGACGCTCAAGGTACTTCACGGCTCGCTCCAGAGGCATGTCAGGCTTCAGCTTCAGCGGCATCAGCTGGTGCGAGAAGCCAACGACATGCGCCTCTTGCTCGGCGTTCAGCGTGACGAGCGCGAGCGCGGCGCTGGCAATGCGCGGGGTCAGCCCCATAATACCGCCCACATTGCCCCAGCTCATCGAGCCAGAGATGTCCAGCGCCAGCACGAGGCGCTTGCCCGTGGGCGCGACATTCTCAAAGGTGGCGTAGAACGCCCCGTTGAGCGCACGCACGATTGCAGGCACAGGCTCCCACACGCCGCTGCCGCGTCCGCCACGCCCGCGCTCATAGGTCACGAGCGCCGCCAGCACCTGCAGGGGGTGAACCCGTGCCTGGCGCAGGCGCGCACGGTCGGTCAGCTGAGCCACCACAAAGTGCGTTGCCTCGCTGTCTGGCGTCAGCAGCCCCACGCGCGTCATCGTGGCGAGGTTGCGAATCAGCGCGGTCATCGGCATCGCGGGCAGCAGCGCGTTCCACACCTCCGCCGAGGTCAGCAGGTGGGTGGGCACGACCTCGCGCGGCAGGGCGTAGTCGCGGATCAGGCGCGCCGCCTCAGGCAAAGGCAGGTCAGGCGCGTTCAGCCGCTCCACCGCCTCAAGGTACGCCCCCACCTCGGCAGGCAAATTCGCCGATACCTCGCGCGTGAGGATATAACGGTAGAGCGCGTTCCGCTCTGCGGTATCCGCCTTCGGGTGCGCCAGACGGAGCAGGTCGCGATGCGCCCAGCCATAGCGCTGGCGATACTTGGTGACCTGATATGCCAGTTCACGCAGGTCGCGCGCCTGATACCAGTGCGCCACGGCGCGTCGCACTGCCCGTCCCCAGCCGCGCAACTGCGTCAGGTAATCGACGAAGGTGAACAGGTGGGTTCCCGTGCGCACGATGCGCGGCATCGCCTCCAGCGCGAGCGTGCGAATTGCGTCGCGCCCCGAAGCAAGCGCCAGCGCCAGCACGAACAGCGCAGGGTCGTTCTTGTAGGCGCGCCCCTGCTCGCTGATAGTGGCAGTGCGCTCCAGCACATAGGCTGGCTCCTGATAGAGCAGCTCCAGCACCGCCTTCACATTCTCCAGCGTCAGGCGCTGCTCGGACACATAGTAAGTGCCGCCCTCCGTGCCGAGGATCAGGAACCGCTCCAGCTGTTGACGCGGCTCCAGCGGGTAGGCGAAGCCCCCCGCGTCGTTGCGTGTCTGTCCCGGCAGCGCCACACGCTGCGTGCGCGAAAGCACTCGTGGTACTTGCATTCGCATAAATATCCCCCAGAAGAGAGTTTTTTTGCGTGGGAGGCGGGTGGGGGCTTCGAACCCCCAACAGCCCGTAGGCTGTGCGACCGATAACCCTCTCCGTTCGACCCAGCGGATAAGGGCGCGGCGACGGAATCTATCGCGTCGCGATTCAAGCGATAACCGTCTGCCTCCGACCCACTGGATAAATCTGTGGAGACGGCAGCCCGCTCTCCCACTCCCCCTGCAAAAGCAAAGGGACAGGTCGTTTTAACGGCATATCGCGCCTGAAAGTTCCCGCGGGCGAGTTGTTTTCCGAAAAGTATGGGGTATTATTATGGCGCACGGAGGCGGAGCGTGACACGCGACCAGCTGGTGAGAATGGAAAATGATGTGGTGCGGGCGCTGGTACGCGCGCTGGAGATGGCGCATCCCCATCTGGAAGGGCACAGCGAGCGCGTGGCGACCTACGCGGTAGCAATCGGCTGCGAGCTGGGATTGAGCAAACCCACCCTGCGCCTGCTCCGAATCGCGGGCGCCCTGCACGACATCGGCATGCTCGCCCTCCCTACACCCCTGCTGACCAGAGCAAACCCCACACCCGAAGAGTGGGAACAGATTCGGAGCCACCCCACGCTGAGCGTGCAACTGCTGCGGCGCATTCACCGCTTCAAAGACGCTCTGGTGTGGGTGGAGTGTCATCACGAACGCTGGGACGGACGCGGCTATCCGTTCGGCTGGCGTGAAGAGCAGATTCCCCTGCCCGCGCGAATCTTAGCCGTCGCGGAGGCTTTTGACGGCATGCGCACGCCTATGCCCTACCGCGACGCGCTCTCTGAGCAGGAAGCACTGGAGCTCATCCAGCAAGGCGCGGCGATGCAGTTTGACCCCCGTGTGGTAAAAGCCCTCCTCAAAGTGCAGCCCGTGATTCAGCCTGTGGGACGGGAATAAAAATCGCAGCAGGAATCTCACTTGAGAGCGCGAACCCCTCCCTGACAAGGAGGACTCCAGTGCGCAGTCGGGACTGGTGGGTAGAGTGGCTTGTAGGAAAGTTCGCGATAAGCCGCGACGACGCAGAAGACCTCATGCAAGCATCTCTAATCTACTTCACGAAGACTTACCTGCGCGAAAACCCTGACGCAGGCGAAGCCGATGTGGAGAGGTATCTTGCAGAAATACCAGACGCGCTTATCTCTCGCACGCTTCGCTGGCGGTTTCGCGACCTGGTTCGGGCGCGCACTCGTGACCAGCAGGCGCTTGAACACTGGTCAGCCTGCCAGCTGCCAGCGGAAGACCCCGAACAAGACGCACTGGAAAATCTGGAACTGGAGAGGATGCTTGCGCAGATTCCAGAATCTGCACGGGATGTGGTACGACTATGGCTTGAGGGCTACCGCTGGCAAAAGATTGCCCAGAAGCTGGGGATTAGCGCGAGCGCAGCCAAAATGCGCTTCAACCGCGCAATCGAGGCGCTTCGTGCCAACCTTGGGATTCGATGTGACGATCGGGCAGTTTGTGGCGTTAATTTTTAGCGGAGAGTGCAAAAAGGAAGCTCTCCACAAAAACCTTTGACGGAGGTGTACGATGAAACGACGCAGGCTGTTAGGCACAATAGCGATGGCGTTGCTGGCAGCGAATTTTGTGGCGCTTAGTACTGCGTTTGCCAGTGCAGGTACACAAGGAGATTTCGATTCCACCCCTTCCTACAGATCCCACCTACAGGGTGTAGATTCCGTGGGAGGAGAGTGAGCTCCGATGAGAATGTTCATCTTATGGATGTTGTTGGTGATATTGGGAAATTTGAATGCTCAGACTTTAGTGGTTGCAGGATATGAATCCGAATCCCAGCGGAAGATCGCCGAGCGACTGATAGAGCAGAGTCGTGAAAAGAGCTGGAATCGTCGCGAGTGGGAGGCACACTGTCGCGAAAATGGGTATGTGGTAGTAGGCAGTGGCGATGTTATCTATCTTATTCCTATCTATTACACGCCTGAATTTATTGAGTATTCGCTTGTTCCGTTTGTGGAGCATCTTGCCCAGCTCCACCTGAAGGTGACGACGCAGGAGATGCTATCTCCGCCACTAAAGCAAGTGATTTTTGCCCTTGCGGCTCGAGCGCCTGATTGGGGGGTATCATGGGGGCTATCGTCTCCTGAGATAGCTGAAACAAAGCTGCGCTCAGGCGCGATAGCAGTCGGACTGAAAGCAGGTTGGCTTTTTGAGAGCGCCTCAGATAGTACCAAGCCGCTCCATGTTCTCGTGGATTTGCAAAGCTTGGAATACAGTCCAACGAAAGTCTTAGAGACCTTCCGCCTTGAGCGTGTTCCAACTATTTCTTCTGTCCCCAAAAATTCTGGATTGAGCGATTGGTCGTTCCTCTTTTCTCATCCCTTAGGCATAGAAAGGCGTATTGAACACATGAAAGCGTATCTTGAATGGGTTCTGGCTTTTCAGAAGCAGCTGCAATTACTTTGGCAACAAACGAAATCGCGGATTCAATCTATCTTGTGCGCGCAAGAGATACCTCTACAAATGGGGGCGACCTATTCCATTAGTGAGATAGAAGACATGTTCAGAGGAATAGGGTTGGTGATCCCGCTTGAGGGAAAGGTTTCCGAGTCTCTGATCTATCGGGAATGGCAGATCTGGCTGACAGTGCTTTACCAGGACGAAATGGGTACAGGGACGATAGAGGTTTGTGTTCCCCTTGAAACGTTGATGGGTATGAAGCGCAGGAACTGAGCAGTTGCCGACTGCGGCGGCGGTCGCTGCGAGGACACCGAGCTATCTGTCAACCCCTCGTCTTACCTGTTTATGGGCTTAACAACGCCCTAAAACAGGGGGCAATCCTCAAAATTCCCGCAGGAATTTGGACCCCTGTTCTCGTATCTGTATAGCAGGGGGACGGAGAGCGATGCTGATTGTCTACCGCATTCTCTGGATTGTGGGGTTAGTGGCGCTGATTGTGGAGCTGGCGTTGCTGGCGAACCCGCGTGTGCGTGCGCCCCAGAGCAGCAAAGAGTGGCAGATTGTGCAAGAGGGCAGTTTCACGATGCGTGCGCCGAAGCAGTTCCGCTCGGCGCGCGTGCCCAACTTCATGCTGGCCATGTACGGCTCCGACAGCGAGTTTCGGGTGCTTGAGGCGGTGTTCCTGACGCGCGGGCGGCGGTTCGGGATGGAGATTCTGGTCGTTTCGCCTAAGCAGATGAACTTACCGCCTCCCTTCGGGCAGGCGCAAAACCCGCTTGCCCAACCTCCGACTATGGGGCAGCTCCTGCGCAAAGCGCACGCCTCCTACATCGCCTCGCTCCGTGAAGACTGGGAGTTTGTAGACTTCAAAGAGACAGGCAACCGCTCCGTCAAAGTGCAGGGCGTGCCCGCTTTGCGCTCCGACTACACCTGCAAGATTCCACATCCGATAGACTTCCTGAGCATGCCCCTGCAGGGGTTCCTGATTACTGTGCCACTTTCTCAAAACCAAATCGTTCACATCAATGCCTACGCGCCACCTGGCTCGTTCAAAGAGTACGAGAAGGTCTACGAGCAGATGATTGCTTCTATCCGCATTCAACAGGGGGGATACCGATGACTCGATGCCGATGGTGCGGGATGGAGAGTCGCGACCCGAATGTGTGTGAGTGGTGTCGCCGCGATATGCGCACGGGGAACTTTGTGCAGGGGTATCGTCCGCCCACACAGCCTGCTGCCCCGAACCCACCGACAGCGAACACCCCTGCAAGCAGCCAGCCGACCGTTCAGGGCGCGCAGCCGCTGTATGACTACTCGCGCCCCGCGACGCCCGCCCAGACGCCCCAGCAAGGCGACCAGATTCGGTTCCTCTATGAGGTCTCAGAAGGGTTCCCTTTCTGGGTGCGGGTGGAGCGGTTTCTGGGTGTCGTGTTGCCTCTGACCGCGATCAATGTGCTGTTGTTGTGGCAGAAGCCCGAATGGTCGTTCTGGACGAATGCGCTTTACTTCTTTCTCGTGGGGCTGTGGCTGCCCGGCTCGCATCTGGTGGGGCGCTTTGACGATTTTGATGAGTATCGCGATATTGCGATTGTGTTGCTGCTGAATCTCCTCTGTTGCGGCAACCCGGTGGTGGTATTCGCGCTCTACGGGCTGACGCTGTTAGGTCTCTGGCTGATTACACGCGCCGACATCAACTGGTCGCTGCTGGGGGTCTATGGTGTCTATATGATTTTGATGCTCTTTTTCAACCTCGTGCTGATTCTGGTGGACTATGCCGATATAGCGGACGCCCTGACCGTTGGGATTGCGTTCGCGCCCATATTCCCCCTGCTGGCGCTGTTTGCGGGCTGGTTTTTTGGTGGGCTGGTGCGCCCCGAATATGGCTAATCCAGTTCGGGCTGGGGCTTGGTCCATCGGCTCAGGAGCGTGAACCCGATGGCGCCAGAAAGTGCAGACCCCAGCAGAATGCCGATTTTGGCGAGGTCGAGCGCCTCTTTCGCAAAAGCGAGCTGGGCAATAAAAAGCGCCATCGTGAACCCGATTCCCGCAAGGAATCCGACGCCCCACAGATGCACCCAGCCAATCCCTCTGGGCAGTTGGGCAATCCCCAGCCGAACAGCCAGCCATGAGGCGCCCACAATCCCTATCGGCTTGCCCAGAAGCAACCCCAGCACAACGCCCCAGATCACGCGGCTATCCCACTGAATGGCGGCGTCGCCCCCCAGCGCGACGCCTGCATTCGCCAGCGCGAAAATCGGCATAATCAGAAACGCCACAGGGTAGTGCAGCTGATGTTCCAGCCGCTGCAGGGGCGATTGCACGCGCAGCGAGGCACGCTCAATCGCTTCCACCGCCGACTGTTGCTCGGAATCCAGAATAATCTGCGCTTCCGTGTAGGGCTTTTCAAAGCGCCCCAGATACTCGCGCACACAGCGTACATAGTGCGCAGGGTCAATGCGCGAGCGCACGGGGATTGCCATCGCTGCCAGCACACCTGCCACCGTCGCATGCACGCCCGACTTGAGCATGAAGAACCACATCACCAGTCCCATCAGAAAATAAGCGAGCGCACTGCGCACGCCCAGCCGATTCGCGCCTATCATCAACCCCCAGACCAACAGGGCATACCCCAGAAAGCCGATTTTGAGGTTTTCCGTGTAGAAGATGGCAATCACCAGCACCGCGCCGAGGTCATCCACAATCGCCAGTGCGGTCAGAAACACTTTCAACGCAGTCGGGGCGCGCGTGCCCAACAGCGCCAGCGCCCCCAGGGCGAACGCGATATCCGTTGCCATCGGGATGCCCCAGCCGCGAAGGTTCTCTGTGCCCCAGTTGAGCGCCGTGTATATCAGCGCAGGCGCCACCATCCCTCCAATGGCTGCAGCGACCGATAACGATGCTTTTTTGAATGATGCCAGCTCCCCCACCAGCAGCTCGCGCTTGATTTCCATCCCCACAAGGAAGAAGAAGATGGCCATCAAGCCGTCGTTAATCCAGAGAAGCAGGGGCTTGTTCAGATTTATCAAGTTTCCGAAGCGAACTTCAACAGGCGTGTTCCACAGGCGAAAGTAGGCATCTGCGAGCGGGGAGTTCGCCCAGAGGAGCGCCACAATCGCGCACGCCAGTAGCACAATACCTCCCGCCGTCGAGCGCTTGGCGAACTGTTGAAACGGGCTGAGCAAGCGCTCGATGGGAGCCTCCACCGAGATGCTGTCAGGGATCGCCGTTTTGGGCATGACTACATACCTAACACATGGTATCCTGCGTCGATGTAAATCACTTCTCCCGTAACGCCGCGCCCCAGTTCGCTGAACAGAAACACCGCCGCGTCGCCCACCTCATAGGGGTCCGTATCGCGCTTGAAGGGGGCACGCTCGCGCACATACTCCATCATGGAGGTGAAGCCGCGAATGCCGCGCGCCGCCAGCGTACTCACAGGACCCGGCGAAAGCGCGTTAACCCGAATCTGCCGATCGCCTAACTCATAAGCGAGATAACGCACGCTGGCTTCCAGCGCCGCCTTGGCAACCCCCATCACATTGTAGCCAGGCACCACCCGCTCACTCCCCAGATAGGTCAGCGTGAGAACAGAGGCTTTGGGCGCGAGAATCGGCTCCAGATGGCGCACTGCCGCGACAAAAGTGTACACGCTGGTCTCCATCGCAATCTTAAAACCCTCGCGAGAGGTGTCCAGAAAGCGTCCTGCGAGCTCCTCACGCAGGGCATATGCCACACAGTGCGCCATGAAATCCACCTGCCCCCAGCGCTCTTTGAGCATCGCGACCCGTTCTGCGATTTCGGCGTCGTTGTTCAGGTCGCACTGAAAAGTGAAGGCATCGGGCAATTCCGCTGCCAGCGCGCCCACCTTTTCCTCAAAGCGTTCGTTTTGATAAGAAATCGCCAGCGACGCCCCGTGCTCCGCACAGCGTTGCGCAATCTTCCACGCCAGACTGTGCTGGTTCGCAACGCTAAAGATCACACCTCGTTTCCCTGCAAGCAGACCGTTTCCCTGCATAGCCTGATTGTACCCCATGCGGGTATAATTCCCTTGCCATGTTCCGCCTGAACCCCGAATACACGCCCAAAGGCGATCAACCCCAGGCGATAGAAAAGCTGGTGCAGGGGTTGGAAGCGGGGTATCGGTTTCAAACGCTTCTGGGGGCGACGGGCACGGGAAAAACCTTCACGATGGCGTCGGTGATTGCGCGCGTTCAGCGCCCTGCACTGGTAATTGCGCACAACAAAACCCTCGCCGCGCAGCTGTGTCAGGAATTCCGTGCCTTCTTCCCGGAAAACGCGGTTCAGTTTTTCATCAGTTACTACGACTACTATCAACCCGAAGCTTATGTGCCTCAGACCGACACTTACATCGAGAAAACCGCCTCCATCAACGACGAAATTGACCGCCTGCGCCATGCCGCCACTCAAGCCGTACTGGAGCGCCGCGATGTCATCGTGGTCGCCAGCGTTTCGTGTATCTACGGTCTGGGTTCGCCTACCGAGTACCTGCGGAGCATCGTGACGGTCAAACGCGGAGATTGTATAGACCCCCGTGAGCTGGCGATGCGTTTGGTGGAGCTCCAGTATGTGCGCTCCGACATGGTGCTGGGGCGCGGCACTTTCCGAATTCGCGGCGATGTGATCGATGTGCAGCCTGCTGACGATGAGTTTGTTACGCGGATTGAACTCTTCGGCGACGAAGTGGAGCGCATCTATCAGTACGACCCCCTCAAGGGCGATATTCTGGCGGAGCTGGAGCGCGCCGTTTTCTTCCCTGCCACCCACTATGTAACGCCCTGGGATCGGATGGACAGCATTCTCGAGCAGATCCGGGCGGAGCTGGAGGAACAGGTGCGCTATTTCGAGTCGCAGGGACGCCTGATAGAAGCCCAGCGCATCCGTCAGCGCACCGAGATGGACATCGAGATGATGCGGGAGCTGGGCTACTGCAACGGTATCGAGAACTACTCGCGCTACTTTGATGGGCGCAAGCCGGGCGAGCCACCCTACACACTGCTGGATTACTTCCCCGAAGACTACATTGTGTTCATCGACGAGTCGCACCAGACAATCCCCCAGCTGCGGGGGATGTATAATGGCGACCTGCAGCGCAAACGGATGCTGGTGGAATACGGCTTCCGCCTGCCTTCCGCGATGGATAACCGCCCTCTACGGTTCGAGGAGTTTCTCCAGCGCGTAGGGCAGGTCATCTTCGTGTCGGCAACACCGGGTCCTTACGAACGCGAGGTCAGCGAACAGATTGTGGAGCAAATCATTCGCCCCACAGGGTTGCTGGACCCCGAGGTGATTGTACGCCCCACGCAAGGGCAGATTGACGACCTGATTGGCGAAATCCGGAAGCGCATCGAGCGTCAGGAGCGGGTGCTGGTCACGACACTTACCAAGAAAATGGCGGAAGACCTGACCAGCTATCTTCAGGAGCTGGGCATCAAGGTGCAATACCTCCATTCTGACATCCAATCGCTGGAACGAGCCGAGATTCTGCGCGATTTGCGGTTAGGGACTTACGATGTGGTTGTCGGTGTGAACCTGCTGCGTGAGGGGCTGGACCTGCCAGAGGTCTCGCTGGTGGCGATTCTGGATGCTGATAAGGAGGGCTTCCTGCGTTCGGAGACCTCTCTGATTCAAACAATCGGGCGTGCGGCGCGCAACAAGTTCGGGCAGGTCATCCTGTACGCGGACAAGATCACAGGCTCCATGCAGCGGGCGATTGACGAGACCAATCGCCGTCGTCAGATTCAGATGGAATACAATCGCCAGCACGGCATCGAGCCAGAAACAGTGCGTAAAGAGGTTCGTGAAACGGTGCGGGCTTACAAAGTTGCCGAAGAGCGTGAAGCCTATCGGGTTGTGGACACCGACCGCGTGGCGTTTGAGGACCTGCCGCTGGTGATCGACCGCCTGGAGAAGGAGATGCGCCAGTGCGCGAAGAACCTGGAGTTTGAGCGCGCTGCCATCCTGCGCGACGAAATTCTCCGCCTTCGCAGGATTCTGGAGCAGAGCGCTGTATAGGACTCCAGAAATTACGGGGTGAAGCCGAAAATCTGGGACTCCAGATTTTTCGAAGCCTGCCGATAATTGAAAGCAGGCAGTATGCTGAGGCAGAAAAAGGCAAACCTGCAGCGATGCAGGGGCGCAAAGCCCAAGGGTCTGCTCAGAAGGCAGACAGCCGGGTTGCCTGCCTCCGCGCTGATAGCAAATCAGCAGAGTAAGGAGGCAGAACGATGCAGATCACATTTGAGGAAGTACGGCGAGCGGTGAAAGCCTATCGGGCGGCGGTGCAGGCACCGATCCCGAAAGAGCATGTGCCAGAGCCGGTTCAGACCTCGCCCGAGGCGGATCAGCAACTGGCGCGTGAGCTGGCGCGGCAACTGGTGCAAATGCCTGATGTGCGCGAAGAGCGCGTCAACGAGGTCAAAGCCAAACTCGCCAGCGGGACCTACCGCGTCTCGTCCGAGATGGTCGCGGGAGCCATCATTCGACGCGCCCTTGCCGACAAAATCCGCTAACTCCGCACCGCATGGGAGGCGAAATGCCTCCCATGCGCCCAAAACCTGCAGGAAAACCGCTCTCAGGCGAGAACCCTTTGCATGTGAGCCAGCACTGTCGGGTTCTCGCTGTGGTGAATCAGAAGGGTGGTGTGGGTAAAACCACCACGGCAGTCAATCTGTCGGCGGGACTTGCCACAACAGGCGATACTGTCCTCCTGATCGACGCCGACCCTCAGGTAAACGCCACAAGCGGGCTGGGCGTGGCAGAGCGCGAATATACCCTGTTTGACCTCTTTCAAGAGGAAGCAACGCCTGAGCAGGTCATCACCGAAACAGGACGCCCGAATTTGTGGCTTATTCCCGCCAGCATAGACCTTGCAGGGATCGATGTGCTTTTCGCCTCGCGAATTGCTCGTGAAACAATCCTCAAGCAGATTCTTCAGCCTCTACGCGAGCGGTTCCAGTGGATTATCGTGGACACACCCCCCTCTCTGGGATTACTGACGATTAACGCATTGACTGCCGCCGATGGACTGATTATTCCCCTTCAGTGTGAATACTATGCACTTGAAGGCTTAACGCAACTGATGCGCACGATTGAGCTGGTGCGCCAGCACCTTAACCCGAACCTGACTATCTGGAAAGTGTTGCTCACGATGTACGATACACGCACACGCCTCGCGGAGCAGGTGGAATCGGAAGTGCGTAAGTTCTTTGGCACGAAGGTGGCGCAAACGGTGATTCCGCGCAATGTGCGGATCGGCGAGTCACCCAGTTTTGGGCAACCTGTTATAGAGTACGATCCCCGTTCGCGGGGGGCACACGCATATCTGGAATTTGTGAAGGAGGTGCGCGAATATGGCGCGTCGCGGTCTGGGTAAAGGGATTGGCGCCCTGTTAGGGCAGTCGGAGTTTTCAGAGACTCTGGTTCAGGAGATTCCCATCGCGCAAATACGCCCAAACCCGTTTCAGCCTCGTCAGCAGTTCAGTGAGGAGTCCTTGCGGGAGCTGGCGGAGTCGATTCGTCAGATGGGCGTGATTCAGCCGATTATCGTTCGTCAAGAATCGGCGGAGGATTATGTACTGGTGGCAGGGGAGCGGCGTTTACGCGCGGCACAGATGGCGGGACTTACCACCATCCCGGCGATTGTGCGTTCGCCATCCGAGCAGCAGATGCTGGAGATGGCGCTTGTGGAGAATGTTCAGCGCGAGGACATCAACCCCGTTGACGCGGCACTGGCATATAAGCGCCTGATGGACGAGTTTGGCTTGACGATGGAGCAGGTTGCTCAGCGTGTGGGCAAGAGCGTCCCCGCTATTTCCAATACCATTCGCCTGCTCCAGCTACCAGACTACATTCTGGAAACGATTCGCAACGGCGCCCTGAGCGAAGGGCACGGGCGTGCTTTGCTCATGGTTCGGGATGCCGTTCACCAGCGCCAACTGTGGCAAGAGATTCTATCGGACAACCTGAGCGTTCGCACAGCGGAGCTGCGTGCCCGCGAATGGCGTGAACGAGAGATGAACCCCACTCCCCGCAACGCGCCCCAAGCGGCGCCCCAGCCGGTCCCTGTTTCAGCGGAGTTGAAAGCGCTGGAGCAAAACTTGAGTGCCTACCTGGGTACGCGCGTGCAGGTGGTGCAGGTGGCTGGTGGCGGGGGGCGTATCGTGATTGAGTTCTACTCGGAGGAAGAGCTGGGGCGGATTCTGGAGACTATTGCCCCAAACGGGCTGTAGTTTTCATGTGAAAACCCCCTGCTACAGGGTGAATACGATGGAAAAGGCAAGGATGAAAGCCAGGGAACAGTTCCGCGAGATGCGCTTCGGGCTTTTCGTTCACTGGGGCATCTACTCTCTTCTGGGGCGAGGGGAATGGGTCATGTACCACGAAAAAATCCCTCGCCAGGAGTACGAAAAGCTCATGCATCAGTTCAACCCCACCCTGTTCAATGCCCGCGAATGGGTGCAACTCGTCAAAAAGGCAGGGATGCGCTATATCACCATTACCGCGAAACACCACGACGGCTTCTGCATGTATGACAGCGACCTGACCGATTACAAAATCACCAATACGCCCTATCGCCGCGACCCTATTGCTGACCTCGCCCGCGAATGTCAACGGCAAAAAATCGCGCTCCTTTTCTACTACTCGCCTCTCGACTGGCATCACCCCGCCTATGAGAACGACTGGGAAACTTATACACGCTACTGGCATGGACAGGTGCTTGAGCTCTTCCGCAAATACCAGCCTTTCGGTATCTGGCTGGACGGATGCTGGCATAAACCGGAACAACTGGATGCCACTTGGAAACTTACCCAGCTCTATCGGGAAATCCGAAAAATTGCGCCTGGAGCCATTGTCGGAAACAATCACCACCAGCCGCCTCTTCCCGATGAAGATATCCAGACCTTCGAGCAGGACCTACCCGGAGAAAATACGGCAGGTTTCAATCCTGTGAAACCCGTAGAAGATGCCCTCTACGAGACCTGTATGACCATCAACAACAGCTGGGGGTATCACGCAAGCGACCACAACTATAAAAGCGTTGAAACCCTCATCAAAATCCTTTCCACTTGCGCAGGGCGGGATGCCAACCTGCTCCTGAATGTTGGTCCCAAGCCTGACGGCACCATTCAATCCGAGTTTGTAGAAAGGCTGGAAGGAATGGGCAAGTGGCTCGCCATCTATGGAGAAGCGATCTATCGCACGCGGGGGCGACTCATCCCAGAAGCAGAGTGGGGCACTCTCACCGCAAGGAACAAGCGCTATTTCCTGCACCTCTGGAAAATACCCCCGGATCGCACTATTGTGATTGCTTCCTTTCCCATGCGCGTGCGCAAGGCTTTCTGGATGGACACGAAAGACCCCGTCCCGTTCGCTCAAGAGGCGCAAACCCTGCGCGTGACACTTCCAGAGAGGAATCTTACCAAGGGCGTTGAAGTGATTGAACTGGAGGTCGTTTAAAATGGCTTCGGAACTCATTCTCAGCAAAGAGCGAAGTGCCCTTGTGGTCGTCGATATGCAGGAAACCTTTCTTGAACCCATCAAGGTGCGGGGACTCATAGAGCGCAACATTCAACTGCTCATGCAAATTGCGCAACAGCTGGGTGTCCCTGCATTGGCGACGACTCAGAATGCCGAGAAACTCGGCGGTATGGTTCCAGCGCTTCAGGAGGTGCCGGGGGTGCCTGTTTTCAACAAGCTCTGCTTCAGCTGCTGGCAAGAGGAGGTGTTCGCAAAGGCACTGCAAGAATCAGGCTGCCAGCAGGTTCTCCTGACAGGTGTAGAAGCCCACATCTGCGTCATGCAAACGGCTCTTGACCTGATAGAAGCGGGCTATCAGGTGCATATTCCCTACGACGCCGTTGCCAGCCGCAATAAGCGCGACTGGAAGTACGCTCTCTATCGCTTGCAAAGCGGGGGCGCCATCATCACCTCAGTAGAGTCGGCAATCTACGAATGGCTGCGAGCCGCAGGAACGGAGGAGTTCCGTCAGGTACTCCCTCTGCTGAAGGCACACATGAGTCCTCAGCGGGAATCTTCTGAGGAAACGGAGTGAGAAGTCAGCCGCGGAACAGGCTCTTCAGGACAAAGTAAAGGTTCGCAGGGCGCTCAGCTAAGCGCCGTGAGAAGTAGGGGTACCACTGCTCCCCATAGGGCACATAAATCAGGGTGCGATAGCCTTCTGCCACCAGCTGCTTTTGGAGATCGCGGCTGATACCGTAGAGCAACTGAAACTCAAACTGATTTTTGGCAAGCCCAATTTGCTGGGCATACTCTTTCGCGTGGCGAATGAGGCGCCTGTCATGGGTGGCTATTGCCGGCTCCTTGCCACGACGAAGAAGCTCTTCCATCAAAATCCAGAACTGCCGATCCACCTCCCGTTTGGAGCGGTATGCCACTGAAGGTGGCTCGGCGTATGCCCCCTTGACCAGGCGAATACGCGCCCCCAATTCCAGAAGACGCTCCATATCCCGGGGAGTGCGATAGAGATAGGTTTGTAAAACCGTGCCCGTATTCGGATACCGCGGGAACATCTCGCAGAAGAGACTCAGGATCCCATCTGTGTGTTTACTGCTCTCCATGTCAATCCAGACGAAGTTACCCAAATCGCGCGCTGTTTTGAGAACGCATTCCAGGTTCGCCTTGCAAAGATCGTACCCCAGATCCAGCCCCAGCTGGGTCAGTTTGATAGAGATGCAGGCGTTGACCCCTGTTTCTGCAATTTTTTCAAGCAATAAAATATACTGGCGCGCCGCGTTTTCTGCATCTTCGGGGCGTGTGGTATCTTCCCCCAGGTAATCCAGAGCAACAGCGAAGCCCTGCTGATTGAGGTTTTGAGTGACTCGTATCGCGGTTTCCAGATCCTCCCCTGCAATAAAGCGCTCCACCAGCCCCCGCGTCATGCGGCTATGTTTAATCCAGTTTTTGAAAGCAGGCCACTCTGCCACTTTCAGCACCAGTGCGCGTGAGAGCATCGTCGCTCCTCCTTATTGCGGGGTTACTTCTTGCCCGTCTCGGCAGGTTTCATCTCCCACCAGTAATCCATTACATCACGCGAGGGGTCAGGCTTGGGCGGCTCCACCCGGGACGGGGCTTTGGGAGCAGAAGTCTGAGGGGCAGCAGGCGGCTTGGCGCCGATTGCCTGCTTATTTCTCTCCAGCATCGCCTTGACCTCTGCTTCCGAAGGAGCAGGCGTGCTCGGGGGAGTTTCGTTCTGAGCCTCATGCTGATGCGTTTCTTCCATAAGGGGTGCAATCTGGGTAGACCACCCGTACCAGATAATAAAGGCAAGCGCGATAATCATCACACCAATATAGCCGATAGGAATGCTACGCCGTCGCATTGTTTCAGCCTCCAGAGAGATTATACCGCATGGCTACCCGATTCGTTCCTGTTGAACAATCGCATCGAACTGCAGCGCAACATCCGCCAGGACAGAGCGCAAGTCGGAGAGCAGGGGCAATTGCGCCCGGGCAATCGCCACATCGTCCAGATTAATCGGAACCACCAGCAATGCCTCCTGTCCGAGTGGTCCCTGCATAATCACCTTGCCAAAGGGGTTGACAATCCACGACGCGCCGACAAAGCCCTTGCCTCCTTCAAACCCCACCAGACTGGACTGCGCCACAAACAGGGTGTGTTCGCTGGCAGCTTGGGTGAGCATGCGATGGTAGGCTTCCACATTCTCTATTTGCTCACTTTGAAATCCTCGCGCGGGTGAGGCGGTGGGCACATAAATGATTTGCGCCCCCTTGAGCGCCACAATTGCTGAAGTCACGGAGTGCCATACATCCTCGCAGATGAGGATAGCCGCCTTGGCAAAGCGTGTGGGGAACACATCCAGCCGTGTCCCGCGTGCCACAAAGCGCTCCTCTTCAAAAACGCCATAGGTTGGGAGGAAGAATTTCCGATGAACATGCACAAGGCGAGAGTGTTCAGCTTTCGGCTCTAAAGTTCCATAGAGCGCCGAGTTGTAATATTCGCCCTCGTAGCGCTCATAGAAGCCGATGCAGATGTCCATCGCACGGTTTGGCGATAGCGCCTCGTAGCGCGCGGCTAAGTCAGCAAACAGATGCTCCGCAGGCATTGCCAGCTCACGAACGCCCCCCTGCACAAAGTAGCCTGTAGTCGCGGTCTCTGGGAACACCAGCACATCCACGGGAGGCGTCGTGTTCAAAGCCTGATGCATCACCGCTTGAATCGACTCCAGATTGCGCAGGTACTGCCCTTTTACGGGTTTGAACTGGACTATGCCGAGCGTAAACTGCGTCGTTTCCATCATTGCCGACAGAATCATACCCTGCGAGCTAACCTTTTACCGCGCCAGAGGTCAGCCCAGCCACAAACTCCTTCTGGAGCAGCAGGAACAGGATAATCACGGGCAGAATGCTCAACAGCGTTCCCGCCATCAACATCCCATATTGCTGCTGGTAAATGCCAACCATCTGTGTCAGGGCAATCGGCAGGGTGAAGCGCTCCGCGCTGTGAAGCACAATCTGCGGCCAGAGGAACGAGTTCCACTGCCCCATGAACGCAATCAACACGAACGCGCCCACCATCGGGCGAACCGTGGGCATCACAATTTGCCAGTAAATGCCAAACTCGGAAGCGCCGTCCACACGCGCCGCATGAATCAACTCGGTCGGCACGCTCAGAATCGCCTGACGGAACAGGAAAATCCCGAAGACACTCACAGCTCCAGGCACCAGCAGCGCCCAGTAGGTATCGATCCAGCCCAGATGATAAAGCAGCTCATAAGTCGGCGCCAGTGTAACCTGTCCCGGGATCAGCATCGTCGCCAGCATCAGCAAAGTGAGGGCATATTTACCACGAAACTCGTACTTCGCCAGCGCATAGCCCGCCAGCGACGAGAAGAAAAGCTGAATCACGACGCTGGCACAGGACACAAAGACACTATTCACAAAATAGCGTAAAAAGTCTACCTGCGTGAAAAGGTCCACAAAATTCTTCAGGCTGGGGTTCGGCGAGAAAAAGGTGTAGGAGAACAGGTCTTCAGGCGCTTTCAGGGAGGCTGCCAGCAGCCACACCAGCGGTGTCATCGCGATGCCTGCTGCCACCGCAATCCCAACCCACAGAATAAGCCTGATGAGACGCAAAGTCATCGTTTTTGCCTCCTACGATGCGCGGGGCTTCCATGCGCCTGTCAGGCGCAGCTGAACCAGGCTCACCACCAGCAAACCGAGCGCCAGCGTCCAGCCCACAGCAGAAGCATAGCCCAGGTCGCCTGCAACATACCCATTCAGGTAGAGATACATCACGATGGTCAGCCCTGAAGCGTCGGGTCCAGGACCGCGCCCCAGCATCACCCACGGCAGCTCAAATAACTGGAATGAGCCGATGGTACTGATGAGCAAGAGAAAAATCAATACATGGCGCAATCCGGGCAGGGTCACATGCCAGAACTGCTGCCAGCTGTTGGCGCCGTCCAGGAGCGCTGCTTCGTAGAGGTCTTTCTCGATACTCTGAAGCCCTGCGAGGATGTAGACCATATGGAACCCCACCGACATCCAGAGGCTGGTCATCACCAGCGCGGGCATCACCAGCGCAGGGTCGGCAAGCCAGCGTGTATCCAGCGGGATGCCGAAAAGAGCGTGTAGTCCCCGATTAATCAAGCCATACTGGGGCACAAACAGCACGCTGAACAGCACCCCCACAAACACACCCCCTACAAGGTTGGGCGAGAAAAACGCCAGCCGAAACAGGTTCCGCCCCCGCATCCACGGGCTGTTGAGCAAAAGCGCCAGCCCCAGACCTGCAGGAATCTGTAGCACAATAGACCAGAAGGTGAAGACCGCTGTGTTGCGAACCGCCTTCCAGAAGTTGGGGTCGCTGAACATGTAGCGAAAGTTGTCCAACCCGACGAACACCACATCGCGTGGACCGTTTGTGATATAGAGAGACAGCAGAAAGCTTTTGGCAAGCGGGTACGCCCCAAAAATAAGAAACAGGATGACAAAGGGCGCCACGAACAGGTAAGGCGCTATCTGTTCGGCACGCCAGCGCCGTTCCCGAACACGCTCAGAGATACGGGTTTCGGCGTATGGCACGGCGCACCTCCTCGGCACTTTGCTCTAACTGCTTGCGAACATACCCGTCAAAGCCGCGCTCGCCATAAGTGTTATAGTAGCGCACGCACCCTATCAGCGCCTCGCTCATCTTGGCTTTCGCCAGACTGATATAAGGGCTGGTGTATTGAAACGGCACATCGGGCGCGAGCTTTGCATAGAGCGCCCCCAGAGGCTGGTTGCTCCAGTAGGGGCGTTTCTCGTAGTAAGCTGGATGATCCCACAAATCGCGTGCGGGCGGCAGGATGTTCGTATCGCGAAAGCGTTGCGCCAGATCCTCGCGATTGAAGTAGAGGTGCATAATCAGCTCCCACGCCAGGTCGGGGTTCTGGCATCGGCGGGTGATGCCAATCATCGTGCCGCCCCATGTCGTGGTGCGGCGCTTGCCCGGCGCGACGGCGGGCAGGGGCATCAGCGCCATGCGCCCTGCAACGCGCGGGACATCCTGTTCAATGGTGCGGCTACGCCAGTCGGGCGTAATCAGGAACAGAAAGTAGCCATCCTCCACGGCACGGGTGAAAATTTGCCCTCCCCCCAGATCGCTGGCGATGCGGGAGCGCCCTGCCACCATCGGCACATACATCTTCATCGTCTCCACAGCAATCTCGTTATCCATAATGCACTGCCCCTGTTCGTCAAAATAGCCGCCGTCGCGCTGGAAAAGCAACGCCTCAAAACGCGACGACTCGGTGTCGGGCAGCTCAATCATGTAGCGCTTGCCGGGCTGAGTGATTCGGCGTCCCACCTCAATAAAGTCGTCCCATGTGCGCAGTTGCTCCACATCGATGCCGAGCCGCTCCACCAGATCGCGTCGGTAGGCGAGCATCACAGGATGCACATCGTGCGGAATCCCGAAGATTCGCCCACGGGAGGTGTAGGGGGCAAACCGCGCCTGCACCACGCGCTCCCACAAGCCGGATTGGTGAATACGCTCGGTCAAATCCAGAAAGCCGATGCTTTCCAGCGGTCCCCGGAAAAAGCTGCCTGCCCAGCTGATTTCCACTTCCACCAGGTCGGGCACATCGAGGTCTGCCCAGAAAGCAGCCTGCAGGCGCGAGGTAACGGCTTCCCCTGCCACAATCTGCACTTCCACCGAGACGCCGGGATGCGCCTTTACAAACGCGGGAACCGCCTGCTGGTATGCCTCACCGTGCGTTTTCGCAAAGGTCCACAGGCGCAAAGTCGGCTTTGCCTTGCTGGGGCGGTTCAGAGTGAGATAGGCGCCACTTGCCGCCGCCAGCCCCAGCATCGCCAGCGCCGAGTTGCCGTAGGGAAACTTGCTCACGCCCTCTTAATACGCCTTTGAAACGCTTAAACCTGCTATTTTCGCAAGGCGTCGGCGAGCGATTCGGCAAAGGTCTCTATTTCTTCGCGCGTGCGGGTTTCCGTTACGCACACCAGCAGCGCGTTTTCCATATTCGGGTAGTACGGCTCCAGCGGCAGCCCAGCCAGAATCTGCTTGTCAAGGAGTCGGTCGCAGACCGCTCTGGCGCTGAGGGGCAGCTCCAGCACAAACTCTTTGAAGAAGGGGGTTTTCGGGAATCGGAGCGCCACGCCAGGGATTTCCGTCAGGCGCTGGGCGGCGTAGTGAGCTTTCTGAGTGCAGGTTTCCGCCAGTTCACGAAACCCCTGCTTTCCCAGTGCGCTCATAAAAATCGTGCTGGCGAGGGCACAGAGCGCTTCGTTGGTGCAGATGTTGGAGGTTGCCTTCTCGCGTCGGATATCTTGCTCGCGGGTGCGCAGGGTCATCACGAAGCCGCGGCGCCCCTCGCTGTCGGTCGTTTGCCCCACGATGCGCCCGGGTATGCGTCGCACATATTCCTGCTTACAGGCGAACAGCCCCAGAAACGGTCCGCCGAACCCCATCGCGTTGCCCAGCGACTGCCCCTCGCCCACGACAATATCCACACCGTACTCGCCAGGAGGCTTCAATACACCCAGCGCCATCGGGTCGGCGCACACAATAGCAAGCGCTCCGTGCTGATGCGCCGTTTCCACTATCGGCGCCAGCGGCTCAATCAACCCAAAGAAGTTCGGATATTGCACCAGCACGCAGGCGGTCTGGTTGTCTATTGCCGCTCGGAGCGCGTCTGAGTCGGTGATTCCTTCAGCATGCGGAATCTCCACCAGTTCGCGGCTATTCGTCCACAGGTAGGTGCGCAGAACCTGACGATAGTGCGGGTGAATCGCTTGGGAAGCGATCACTCTGGAGCGCCCCGTAATCTGGCACGCCATCAGCGCCGACTCCGCCAGCGCGGTGGAGGCATCGTACATCGAGGCGTTGGCGACTTCCATCCCCGTGAGTTCGCACACCATCGTCTGAAACTCAAAAATGCTCTGGAGCAGCCCCTGACTGGCTTCAGGCTGATAGGGCGTGTAGGCTGTAAGAAACTCCCCGCGGCTGATGAGGGTCTGTACGATGCTGGGGATGAAATGGTCATAGGCGCCTGCGCCCAAGAAGCTCAGGTAGCGTGTGGTGTCGGCGTTCTGGTTCGCCAGTCGGGCAAGGCGTTTGAAAAGAGCATGCTCGTCCAACCCATCGGGAATGGGCAACGGCTCTTTGAGGTAGAGCGAATCGGGAATATCCTGAAACAAATCGCGAATGCTGGTAACCCCGATGGTCGCCAGCATCTGCTGGATATCCTCTTCTGTGTGGGGGATGTATCTCATAGTCCTCGATAGGCGCGATATTCGTCGGCGGTCATGAGCGTGTTCACCTGGCTGGGGTCTTTCATGCGAATCTTAATCATCCAGCCTGCGCCGTAGGGGTCCTGGTTAATCTGTTCCAGCGCCGATTGGAGCGCCGTGTTGACCTCAATCACTTCGCCTTCCACAGGAGCATAGAGGTCGGATGCGGCTTTGACGGATTCGACTGCGCCGAACGCTTCGTCCGTTTGCAGGTAGCGCCCCACTTCGGGCAGTTCCAGAAACACAATATCGCCTAACTCCGACTGGGCATAATCGGTGATGCCGATGGTCGCCACATCGCCTTCGACGCGAACCCACTCATCGCTTTTGGTATAACGCAGTTCTGCGGGCGTATCCATAAGGTGCCTCCGTCGCGCTATATTTTACCCGATGTTCTGGTAGTAGCAGGAGACCTCTCCTGGAGGGAGAATCCTCTATTGAAGAGGCGAGAGCCTTACTCCACGAGCAAGCGAGTTGGTAAGCCTTCTGGGCGTAGCGTCGTGTGCCCACTCATTTTGAGCGTGGATGGCGCATTGGGCTTTTGTGGCGTTTCACCTCCAAGTGTCCCTGCTTGAATTCAAATAGTGCGTTCCTACTCAACCTCTTGACAAAATCCCGCCTGACATGCTATAGTAATTTTGCGCGTGTTCCACTATAGCGCTTGAGGAGGCACTGCGATGAAACGGACAAACCTCTTGCGGTGGGTGCGCCGAACCTGGGCGCAGGGAGCAGTCGGGAAGACAGTGGCGACGGTGTTGCTGGTGGCGATGGGGGTGCTTGTGCGTTTCTCATTTTCTCACTCTGCTTTAGATGAACAGCCGCCTGTCATTTCTGTCAACATTCCTTACGGCTCCCTTTGGCTAAAGCAAGTTACCCCGCAGATCGTGGTCAAAGATGATATTGACCCAAAGCCGACCTTCGTAGCCCTGTTGGGCGATGAACCCTATACCGTAGGCACGCCAATTCGTGAACCAGGAGTGTACGAGTTGCGGATACTTGCCAGAGATTCCTCGGGTAACTCCTCGGAAAAAGCGGTCACCTTTCAAGTGTTAGAACAGCCTCACTATATTGCCTCTTTGGCAGTAGTTCAGTGGCATTATGAGGTAGAGGGGGATTGGGCGGGATTGGACGCTTGGCTGCTGCTATATGGTCCTTTTATTCCTGACAAGCGTCTTCACGCTCTGGGCGACTACCCTGAGGCTATCCCTGTCTGTGTTGTCGAGCCGCTTCATTTCTCGATGCTTGTCTTAGATGAAGAGGGGATGCCCCTTAACAGAGGAGATGCGATTTTACCAGCAGGGATAAAGATGTGCGAAGCCGATTCTTCGCCGCGCTACGAGTCGGTTTACTATGACATTGCGAAGGATATTGTGGCGCTCCATTTTCGGGTGACTCCTCAGGAGCGGATTTTGCGTAAGGGTGTTCCTGTGAGCGTGAAAATCGTGGGCATTGCCACAGTGAAGGCAGGAGACTTTACTTTTGAAGCTGGTGCAGCATCTTCTGCAAACCCAGCCTTTGGCGACCTGGTGAGTGGCGTGCGGGAGACTTACGGATGGGAAGCGGAATAATGGCTAATGGCTGGAACCAGAAGCATAGCATCGTTTTACTGAATGAGAGAGGATACTACGGTTACGGCGTAGCGCTGTACCCCCAGACATCCAGCAGGAGAACAGAGTGTTATCACGAAGAGAAACAGGGCGCAAGACCTGACGGACTCATGGAGGCATAAAGCGATGGCGATTCGGGTGCAGTGGTGGACGATTGCGGGGTTGTTGTGTCAACTGGCAGCAGGCAGCGCGATGGATGGCTCTGCCCCTGAACAGACGGTCAAACTCCATAAAATACGATGTTCCGTACAACTGACCATCCAGAGTGCGGAGGGCAAGACGCTCTTTGCTTCTTCAACAAGCGCTCAGGTGGAGTTCTCCGAGCCGTTGAGCGTTACCTTTGCGGAAGCGAACGCAACCGCGGGGCAGATAGTAGAAACCCTTTTCCAGGAGGCGATAGAGGACGCGGTAGGCTCAGTGGGACTCGCGTTCCCACAGGCATCAGAGGAAACACTGAAACAACCGTCCGCGATATGGGATAGTGAGTGGTTATTCCCCAGCAGTACCCAGTTTCGGTGGCGTCCAGAGGGCTCGGCTCTGCTCCCTATCGAGCTGGGTCAAGTCCGCAGGAGGTGACGCGGTGGAAAGCAACCGCTTTCAGAAATGGATTCTCGTGGTTGCTGGGGTTGTGCTGGTGGTATGTGTGGCGTGTGGTATCAGCATGTGGGTTCTCGCTCGTGGCACACTACAAGCGCATGCAGGAAGCCAGCAAACGGCACAAAGGCTGCTTATGGCTTTGCGAAACCATGATTGGCGAGCTGCTCGACAGGAGCTGACGCCTGAAGCTCAGGCGCGTTTCAAGCCCGAGACACTCCAGCAACGATGGCAACTGTTGGAACAGGCGATAGGAACAGTGCAAGACTGGACGATGGAAGAGTTCAATTTGCAGATCGACACAACAGGATCGTGGATGGATTTGAGGTACAGGATTCAGGGTGGCTGGGGGACAGGCACAGCACGGATGCGCCTGCGCGAGGCGGGTCGTCAGTGGCGGGTGGAGACACTGGAATTCGGCTGGTGACGGGAATTCGCGCCATGTTAGACTTGAGGCGCGGGTACAATTCTCCCACTGTGGCGACAGCGCTGGCGTGGCGGAGCCGTTTACATGCGCTCAAGAATCTGGACTTCCCGCTACTTCTGAGCGTGCTGACGCTCGTTGGGGCGGGACTGCTGATTCTGCACAGCGCCACTTACCACTGGGCGCCGGGGCTGATGCGCCGCCAGCTGATGTGGCTGGCGCTGGGCACAGGCGCGATGCTGTTCTTCATGCTGGTGAATCCGCTGGTGTGGATGCGCTATTCCCGATGGCTTTACGGGCTGAATGTGCTGATGTTGCTGTATGTGGATTTGTTCGGCGCCGAGCGCAAGGGCGCCCAGCGCTGGATTGAACTGCCCGGGGGCTATCAGTTCCAGCCCTCTGAGCTGGCGAAACTGTTGCTGATTCTCACGCTGGCGAGCCTGCTCGTGCGCATGGGCGCGCAGCTCCGCACGCCGAAAGGGTTTTTGCTTTCGCTGTTGCACACCGCCATCCCTGCCTTTCTGGTGTTCAAGCAGCCTGACCTGGGGACTTCAATCGTGCTGGGGGTGTTGTGGTTCGCGATGGTCTTTCTGGCAGAGGCGCCGGGACGCTGGCTGGCGCTCACGGTGGTGGCGGGCGCGCTCGGATTCGGCGCGATGTGGCATCTGGACATCCTGCGTGATTACCAGAAGGCACGGCTGGTTTCCTTCCTCAACCCAGAGGCTGACCCCCAGCAATCGGGCTATCACATTCTGCAGGCGCGGATTGCGATTGGCAGCGGGCAGCTCACAGGCAAGGGCTACCTGCAGGGAACCCAGAAGACCCTGCGCTACATTCCAGAGCAACACACCGACTTCATTTTCGTGGTGATTGGCGAGGAGCTGGGATTCATAGGCGCAACGGGGTTTCTGGCGCTGTACGGGCTGTTTTTGTATCGCGTCTGGCGTGTGATGGTGGAGACGCACCATGAGTTCTATCGGCTTGTGGCAGGCGGGGTGCTGACGCTTTTCCTGTTTCATCTGCTGACCAATGTGGGCATGACGATGGGGCTGTTTCCTGTAGTGGGCATCCCGTTGCCGTTCGTGAGTCTGGGAGGGAGCATGCTGTTAGCATCTATGATGGCGGTGGGGCTTCTGCTGGGGGTTCGCCTGCACGAGAAAACGCTTCAGTTGTGAGGTTGCCGATGGAGAAGCCGCGTCCCCTGCCTGTGGAGTTTTATCTTCAGCCGACGGTGGAGGCGGCGCGCGCCCTGCTGGGGCACTGGCTGGTGGTCTATCATCCGGGCGCGGGCTGGGTTGGCGGGCGTATCGTGGAGGCAGAGGCGTACACACAGGACGACCCCGCGAGCCACAGCTATCGGGGGCGCACCGAGCGCAACGCCGCGATGTTCGGACCCCCGGGCACGGCGTATGTGTACCTGATTTACGGCGTGCATGAGTGCTTTAATGCCGTGTGCCAGCCTGAGGGGGTGGGCGAGGCGGTGCTGATTCGCGCGCTGGAGCCGACGCTGGGCGTGGAGTGGATGATTCGCCATCGGGGGCATCGCCCGTTGACGATGCTCTGTCGCGGACCGGGCAATCTCTGTCGGGCGCTGGGCATTACGCGGGCGTTTAACGGCGAGTCGCTCATCACGGGGCGCGTGCAAATCTGGCAGGGCGAGCCGGTGCCCGACTCGAAAGTGGGCGTTTCGCCCCGTATTGGCATTCAGAAGGCGACGGATCGGCTCTGGCGATTTTATGAGCGGGGCAATCCGTGCGTGTCGGGGCGTGGGCAGTGAATCTGGTGCTGGGCGTGTTGCTGGCGGGTGGGGTGGCGTGGGGAGCCTATCGGATGCGCCTGCTGACTCGCGACGGCGCGCTGGGCGCGGTAGTGGTGGGGGCGAGCGTGTTCGGGTTAGGGGGCTGGCAGCCGAGCCTGCTGATGGTGGTCTTCTTTTTCACCTCCAGCCTGTTGCCGCGCGTGCTGGGGCGGTCGGGGCAATCAGAGCGGCGTAACCTCTGGCAGGTGCTGGCGAACGGGGGTATGCCGACCCTCGCGGTGTGGCTGGCATTTCTGGCTCCTGCCTTCGCCGAGCGCGCGTGGCTTGCCTATACCGCCAGCCTTGCCTGCGCAACGGGCGACACATGGGCGACCGAGATCGGCATTCGCTATGGCAGACAGCCGCGCCTGATCCTTACGGGGGCGCCCGTGCCGCCGGGCACTTCGGGTGCGGTCAGCCTCGCGGGCACGCTGGGGGCGCTGCTGGGAAGTGGGCTGATAGGGGGGCTGGGCGCGCTGGGGACGGGGCTATCGGCTGCGCAGTTTCTGTGGGCGTGGGGCGCAGGACTGGCGGGCGTGATGCTGGACAGCCTGCTGGGTGCGTCGGTGCAGGCGCGGTTTGTGTGCCAGCGGTGTCAGAAGCGCACCGAGTCGCGTGTTCACTGCGGCGTGCCTGCAGAGTGGCACTCGGGCTGGCGCTGGCTGGACAATAACGGAGTGAACGCGCTGGCGACACTGGGGGCGGCGCTGACAGGGTTTATGGGGCGTTTCTGATCTCCATCACCAGTGCTTCGCGGTGGGGCGACTCGCCAAGCGGCGCCAGTGAAAGCTCCACTTGCCAGCCCGCCTGTAGCAGGCGCTCGGCAAACAGCCAGCCCGAATCGCGCCCGGGGTCTACCAGAATCGCCTCCCCCTCTGGCGCGAGCGCCCGCTCCAGCACGCGCATCAGCGGCGTGTGCAAGTCGCGGTCGTACACCACATCCGCGCCCAGCACGAGGTCGTACTGCTCTGAGTGCGTCCATGTGCGCCAGTCCATCAGCAGCGGTTCGGGGGGTGTCATCCCGTTCTGCCGCGCATTCTGAGCGGAAAGCACCAGCGCAGGGGGATGATTGTCGTTCTGCACCACGCGCGCCGCGCCCACCATCTGGGCGACGATCCCCACCAGCCCGACGCCGCATCCCAGCTCCAGCACGCGCTTGCCCCAAACCCGATGGGGGTTCGCCCAGAGCCAGCGCCCCAGCCAGAGCGCGGAATCCCACAGAATCGCCCAGTAGGGAATCTCACTCTCGGGCGGGAGCGCGCTCAGCAGGTCATCCACCGAGCGCACGGTCCACAGGCGCAGGCAGTGCCCCCCAATCTGCACTGTTTCTTCGTGGAGCCATTCGGGGTTGACGCCTGCGTTCTGGAGAGCGACACGCCAGTCTTCCATAAATGCAAAACAAAGGGGAGGCAAAGCGCCTCCCCCATATTTTCAGCGCTTCTCCAGCTGGCTCATCAGCACCTCAATCGCCTTGTCCAGCTGCGGGTCGCGCTCGTTCACCCAGTCGTCGGGCGACATCCAGACGGCAATATCGGGCGCTTCGCCGTTGTTCTCCATGTTGGAGCCGTCCTTGCGGTAGACGCCCAGCTGGGGCATGCGCGCGCCCGTGCCGTCCACAAGGTCCAGACTCCATGTTGCAATCACATAGCCGGGCGTCTGCCAGCCGACCAGAGTGCCCAGTTTTTTGGCGCGGACCGAGTAGGGGAACATCTCGGCGTTGCTGAAACTGCGCTCGTTCATCAAGACCACCAGCGGCAGTTCCATCGCGCCCGATGGCCAGGGATAGGGCTGCCAGTCGCGCGGGCGGTAGTAGCCGTACTGGGTGCGCTCCAGCCAGTCAATCAGCGTGTCGGCGATATTGCCCCCGCCGTTGAAGCGCACATCGATAATCATCGCCTGCTTGCCCCGTGCGTACTCGTAATATTCGCGTTCGAAGCGGTTCAGGTCGGAGCCGCCCATGCCGCGAATATGCACATAGCCGATTTTGCCGCCGCTGCGCTCTTCCACATAGCGGCGCAGGCGGTTCACGCGGTTCCGGTAGTGCAGCTCGCTCCACTCACCTGCGCTGAGCGGTTTATACTTCACCACCCGCGCGCCCTCCTCAAAGGGACCGCTGTTGACCAGAAACTCGAAGGTGCGGTCGCCCTTGTCGTTGATGAGCTGCCAGAGTTTCTGGTTGGCTTCCACGGGTTCGCCGTTGATTCTAAGGATGTATTCACCCGGCTGAATTCGGGTTTCGGGGTAGGAACCGGGCGCGCCTTCGGGCACGGCAGCCACCTTCAGCCCGCGCCCGCGATGGCTGTAGTCTATCGTGAAACCCAGATGGGGCGTGCTGGGACTGCGCCCGCCACTGGAACGCGGCGACACCTCCGAGTGCGAGGCTTCCAGCTCACCGACCATCATCGAAAGCACCAGCGCGAACTCTTCGGGCACGCCCACACCCGCAAGCAGCGGACGATACCGCTCGCGAATCGCCGTCCAGTCGCGCCCGTGAAAACCGGGGTCGTAGAACCCGCGCTCGTAGGCACGCCAGAACTGCACAAACGCCGCCTGACGCACAGCCTCCGTATCAACCTCCATCTCCGCCTTGAACTCCACCTTCTCCACACGGTTGTTTGCCTGCAGGTTCATCGTGTACAGTTCGCCGTTGCGGATGAAGTAGAGTTTTTTGCCGTCGGCGGAGACTCGCAGTGCCGCATGCCCACCTCCCGTGGTGAGCCGCTTGCTCTCGCTCCCGTCATAAGACACCTGCCAGATGTCGCCCTCGGAGAGGAAGTAAATCTTGCCGTCCGCGCTGACCGTCAGATCGCCCTGCGAGGACTGGCTCACGAACCGCCGGATGCGCTGGTCAATCCCGTCAAAGTCAATCTTGACCTCCAGCGGCTCGCCCTCTCTGGGCTTCTCGAACTTCATTTCGGTGTCTTCCGTGCGGGCGGTCTCGCGCGTGAGCGGCACGACATAAATCGCGCTCCCTGCACGATTGCTGTTGAAGAAAAGATACTTCCCGTCGGGCGACCATGCAGGCTGGTTATGGAAAGCGTTCAGGCGCGTGATGTTGACGGGTTCCCCAGAGCCATCGGCGGGCAGAATCCAGAGGTTCCAGCTGCCGCGCGGGTCGCGCCGTTGCACGCACAGCCAGCGCATATCGGGCGACCATGCAAAGTCGCCGCCGCCCAGCCCGTACCAGTGCGTGCCCGGCTCATGGAGCACCTTCTTCACCTCGTTCGTCTCCAGGTTCAGTGTGAACAGCCCGCCGTCCTCGCCCGAAACCCAGAAGCCCAGAAACTTGCCGTCGGGCGAGAGTTGCAGGCGCGACACATCGGCAGGCTTGTCCCAGAGGCGCTTCACCTCCAGCGTCTCTACATTCAGCGCATAGACCTGCTGATAGTAGTTGCGGTCGGAGGTGAAGTAAAGGGTCTTGCCGTCTTTAGACCAGTAGAAATCGGAGTCGTCGCCTGCCCAGTCGGTGAGGCGTCGGGCGAACTCGGCGTTGCGCTTTTCGGGCAGGCTCCTGGGCTTCTCAATATCGATTACCCAGATGTCGCCGCGCAGGCGGAAGGCGTAGCGCTTGCCATCGGGCGAGGGTTCCGCCTCCTCCACGCCGCTGGTGAACACCTCGCGCTGGCGTGTGTTCTGGGCGTCATCCTGCATCGCGTAGAAGGTGAGTTTTTGAGGCTCCCGCGCTCCCGACCGAAGCAGATAGAGATGCCCCTCGTACTCAAACGCAATATCGCCCGACTGTGCGGCGACAGAGGGAAACCGCACCGCGCCGCCCACCATCTGCGTCAGCTGGCGCTTGCGCCCCTGCAAATCCACCAGCCACAGGTTGGGCGTGCGGCGTGGATTATCCTGAAACAGGGGCAACTTCTCTCCCAGCCGGGGCGAGTCGGGGGTCTTCTCGCCAATCGTGACGGTCAGCAGGTGCTTCCCATCGGGCATCCACTGAGTCCACAGGTGCTGGCGCTGGTCGTTGACCAGTGCGCGGCGGGCGCCTGTTTGCATCTCCATCACCCAGATTTGCATCGCGCCCGAACCTGTGTAGCGCGGACGCCACCAGGGAAACCCACCCCGCCCATACGCCAGCAGCTTGCCATCGGGCGAAATCTGGGGTCCAGTAAGCGTCTGGTAATCTTCTGTCAGGCGACGGAAACGCCCCGTCGCAACCTCCAGCTCCACCAGCGACGGGTTGTTGGAATCATACGACGCGGCATAATACAGATAACGCCCATCCCGACTCCAGCTGCTGGGGGTTTCCGACTGGGAGTGGAAGGTGAGCTGCACGGGCGCGCCCCCTTCCGCCGAAATCAGAAAGATATCCCAGTTGCCGTTGCGCACGCTGGCGAACGCAATCCACTTGCCGTCGGGCGACCAGAGCGGATAGGCGTCGTAAGCCACATGACGAGTCAACGGTGTCGCGCGCCCACCCTCTGCAGGCGCCAGCCAGATATCGCCACGATACACGAACGCAATCTGCTTGCCATCGGGACTCAGCGCCGGCATCCGTGCCCCAACAATCGGCTTCGGCTCAGGCAACGCCATCTGCGCCCAACCAACGGCAAGCCACACACACAGCAACATCCAGAACCATACCCAGCGTCTCATAGCACCTGCCCGTTTCGCGCAAGGGTAGGGGAATCCTGCCCCTCATCGGGTACAATCTTGGCGCGAAGGAGACTGGAACGATGGCAATTCTGGTGGACGCGAACTCAAAGGTGCTGGTACAGGGAATCACGGGGCGCGAAGGAGAGTTCCACACGCGCCAGATGCTGGAATATGGCACAAAAGTCGTCGCGGGAGTCACGCCGGGCAAAGGAGGACAGGAAGTCGCAGGCGTGCCCGTGTTTGATACCGTCAAGCAAGCCGTGCGCGAGACGGGCGCGAATGTGTCGTGTATCTTCGTGCCCGCGCCGTTTGCTCCTGATGCCATCCTCGAGGCGGCGGACGCTGGGATTGAGCTGATTGTGTGCATCACCGAAGGCATCCCTGTTCAGGATACGGTGCGCGTGGTGAACTACCTCAAGCGCTGCACCCAGAGCCGACTGATTGGTCCCAACTGTCCGGGGTTGACCACCGCCAAAGAGTGCAAAGTGGGCATTATGCCGGGCATGCTGTTCCGCAAAGGCTCCATCGGGCTGGTCTCCCGCAGCGGCACGCTGACCTACGAGATTGTCTACGAGCTGACCCAGGCAGGCTTGGGGCAGTCCACCTGCGTGGGAATTGGCGGCGACCCGATTATCGGCACGACCTTTATTGATGTGTTGCCTCTGTTTGAAGCCGACCCCCAGACCGAAGCGGTGGTGCTGGTGGGCGAAATCGGCGGCTCCGATGAAGAGATTGCGGCGGAGTATATCAAAAACCACATGACCAAGCCCGTGGTGGGCTTCATTTCGGGACGCACTGCGCCGCCAGGCAAGCGCATGGGGCACGCAGGGGCGATTATCTCAGGTGGTAAAGGCAGTCCCCAATCCAAGGTTAAGGCGCTCACAGAAGCAGGCGTGCCGATTGCCGACACGCCCAGCGACATCCCCGCGCTGGTGAAGCAAGCGCTGGAAAACTGGCGCAGGTAAGGGGTTCGCCTGAACAGAAAACCCCTCCCTATAAAAGGCGTGTGTAGGGTCGTCGTCTCCGCTAGCTCGCCCGGAGTGGTGGGCGATACACGAAACCCGGAATTTTTACCAGCAGGAAATTCTGCGGGGGACCAGTATTAACGCAGCATCGTCAGATTCTTCACACCGCAGGGACGCCCCGCTTTCCGTACAGGGAGGGCACAAGAGGGTGATGGTCTATGCCTATCGCGGAAGCAACTTCACAGGCAGTTGTGCTGGTGGTGGATGATGAGCCGCTGACAGGAGAGTATATCGCGACGCTGCTGCGTGAAGCGGGGTACAAGCAGATTCTTACGGCTTCCGCCCCCCACGAGGTGCTGGACCGACTGGCTGCTGTGGCTCCCGATATTGCGCTGGTGGACTGGCATTTGAAGGAGGCAGAGGGGAAAGAGATTGTCCGTGCGCTACGCGAGCGATATTCCAGCGAAGTGTTGCCGATTATTGTACTGACCGCCGATCTGGCTCCAGAGATCAAACTCGAAGCCTTTCGGAGCGGCGCGACCGAGTTTCTGCATAAACCCTTTCAGGCGACGGAGTTGCTGCTGCGCGTGCGCAACCTGCTGGAGATGCGCCGGCTCCATCAGCAGTTAGCGGAGCAGAAGTTGCAGATTGAACGCCTTCTGGAGCGGCGCGAGCGGGAACTGGAGCTGGCGCGGATAGAGATTCTGGAGCGTCTGGCGCGCGCGGCGGAGTATCGCGACGACATAACAGGCGAACACATCGTGCGCGTGGGGCGCCTGAGTGAGGCGATTGGGCGCGTGCTGGGGCTTTCAGAAGAGGTGCTGTTTCTGCTGCGCCACGCCGCGCCCCTGCACGATCTGGGCAAAATTGCCATCCCCGATGCTATCTTGCGTAAGCCGGGCAAACTCACCCATGAGGAGCGACGCATTATGCGTCAGCATACCCTTCTTGGCGCTCAGATGCTGGAGGGCTGTCCGTACCCTGCCGTTCAGATGGCGCGCCAGATTGCGCTGACCCATCACGAACGCTGGGATGGGCGTGGCTACCCCTGCCGCTTGAAAGGCACCGAAATCCCCCTCTGGGGACGAATCGTGGCGCTCGCCGACGCCTACGATGCCATGACTCACGACCGCCCTTACCGCCCCGCAAAACCCCTTGAAGAGGCAGTAGAAGAAATCCGACTTCAACGGGGCAAGCAGTTCGATCCCATCGTGGTGGATGCCTTTCTGGAGCCTGCCACTTTCACCGCCATCGGGGAATCCGGTTCCGTCTCAACCCCTGAGGAAACGGTGCCCTGAGTCTGCACAGGCAGGAATCGGCAACGAAAGGTGTAAAATTAATCTCGCTATGCACAAGGGGCTTCTGGCGCTGGGGTTGTGGGCGTTTGTTGTGGGGGTGTGGAGCCAAAAGCCGATAGAGATTAAAGCCACGCCGCTGTTCGGGCAGCGCGCGACGCTCAATAGTCCCTTCCCGATCGCGATAGAGGTGCGCTCCAACACGGGCAATCTGCGCGGCGTGCTGACCGTTCGAAGCGCCGGGTTCGGCTCGATACGCGAATATCGATACCCGCTGGAGCTACCCGCAGGCGGGCGTAAGGTGGTGGTCACGACCCCCATCGTGAGCGACTACACAAGCAGTTTTGAGATTCTGTTTGAGGGCGGGCGTCATCGCGTCAGTGTCCGTCAGGAGGTGCAACCCCTCGGCGAAACCGATACCCTCGTGGTGAATGTGGGCGACCTGATTGGGGGGCTGCAGAACCTGACCCGCATCCCGAACCGTCGTAAAACAGAGTGGGGAGGCTTGAGTCAGAGCGGCAAGTACCAACCCGCCTACTGCATGCCTGAATATTTCCCGGAGAGCGCGCTGGCGCTGGGGGGTGTCAGCGTCGTGATTCTGCACGCAGGCGCCGAGCGGCTGAACGCCGAGCAGTGGAACGCCCTGCGCCAGTGGGTTGCGTTGGGCGGCGTGCTGATAGTGCCCGGCGGCGCGGGTGCGCTCTACCTGCAAACGCCTGCGCTCCGCTCGATATTGCCCGTGCAACCAGAGCAGCTGATTCAGGCTCCGCGATTGCCTGCGCTGGGCACTTTCGCCCAGAGCCGACCGCTCAATCAGCCCGTGTCGCTCACCCGTGCGCGCGTTCTCAAGGGCAGTCGAACGCTGCTGCGGCAGGGCGAGTTGCCCCTGATTGTGGCGCGTCCCTACGGGCTGGGCGCGGTGATCTTCCTCGCGTTCCACCCTGCCGAAGAACCGTTGCGCTCCTACATGGGGATTGACGGCTTCTGGAAAGCCTTACTGCGCCATGCGCCCGACCTCCCACCCAGCCAGACGGTCAACCGCGTCTTCGCCGTGCAGTCGGGGGTTGCATCGAACCATTTCGGCAGGAATCCGCAGCCGGTACCAGGTGCCGATGTGAAACTGGAGCTGCCGTCGCTGGGGCTGGTGTTTACCCTGCTGGCGCTCTATTTCTTTCTGGTGGTGCCCGTGAACTACTGGGTGCTGAAACGGTTTCGGGCGTTAGACTGGGCGTGGATCACCACCCCCCTGATCGCCCTGGTATTTGTGGGCATTCTGGCGCGGTTCACAGCGCATCTGTATCGGAAGCCGCTCTCGGCGAACATCCAGTCGGTTCTGATTATGCCGGTGGGTGCCTCCGAAGCCTATGCAATCAGTAGCGCGCTACTTTTCTTCCCGCGCGCGGGGCTGTACGATTTGCAGTTTGACCGCGCGGAGCTGGTGGAAAGCGGCACGCTGAGCTCTTTTGTGAGGCGAGGAGGCGACCTGCTGGAGGTGCTGGGCACGCTGGAGGGCGACCCCAAGATAGTGCAGGACTACCGGGTGCGCAATCTCAGCTTCCAGTGGTTCCGCTACACACGCTATGTGGAGCTGGGCGGGCATCTGGAAGCCCAGCTGCGCCTCAAGCCTGTGGGACGCCGCTGGCAACTGGAAGGCACAATCCGTAACCGATTCCCCTTCCCCCTCCGCCAGGTGGAGCTTCATGTGGGCGACCGCATTCTTTACATTCACGACCTGGAGCCGGGTGAGGGGCATTTCGTGCGTGAAACGGTCTTTCAAAAAGTACCCCCACAAGTAGCGCGTCCGCGCGAGGTGGATCCGTGGATGCTTCGTGCATACAGCGATGTCGCCTCGTTTAACGACATCATAAGCCTCGCGCGTGAGGAGTGGGTGCAATCACTCCACGAGGTGTCTGTGGCGTATCTGACGGCGGAAACTTCGGAGCCTGTGCTGGCGCCCAGCCTGCGCGACGCCGCCCAGAGCAAAGCACGCAACACCCTCTGGATCAGCATCCCCGTGGAGGTCTCCAATGAGAAATGAGAACCCCCTGCTCTGGTATCACCTGGTCGGCAGCACGCGCCATCGTTTCACCCGCCTGCGCGTGGTCTACTACTCCATCGGCGTGGTGCTGATTCTGGTGTACATGACCACCTTCCTCATGATTGTGAATCTGCGATTAGGCATCACAGAGACCTTCTTTCTGATACTGTTCGTGGTCTGTCTGATTGCACCGCTGTTCAGCTACAATCTCTTTTCTTCGGAGTACGAGAAGGCGACATGGGAGTTTCTCGCACTCACACGACTCACAGCGAAAGAGATTGTGCTGGGCAAGTGGGGCGTGGGATTGATTCGGCTGGTGGTGTTGCTGGCGGCGTTGTTCCCTCTGGGGCTGGCGTCTTCGGCGTTAATGCCGGCAAGCCACGATTTTATGACGCACCTGATTTTGGGAACGCTCTGCATCGGGTGCTGGGGCGTGCTGCTCATCTCGGCTGGCACCTGGCTTTCGTTCCGCTGGCGTAGCACGGTGTTAAGTGCGTCGCTACTCTATGCGCTTCAGGTTTTTGTCTTGTTACTGCTTCCTTCACTGGTCGGCATTTTGACCTACGAGCCATGGGTGGACTTCCTCGGAACCATGCTTCAGGATGACTTCTCAAGTTTTGCCAGTCGCGCCTATTTCTGGCTCGCCTCAGTGACGAATGGGCAGTGCCTCGTCTGGCTGAATCCGTTTTACACGCTTGGAGAAATGGGAACGATGTTCGGCAGGTATGACGAAATAGCACAGGGAATGCATGCTGTCGGCTGGGGGTTGGTGCAAAGTGGGATCTACCTGCTGCTTGCGACAGGATTCCTGTGGCTGACTTATAATGGAGTTAAGCAGCGGTGGCGCAAATGAGGAGGGAACACGCATGCTGGATGTGCAGAACCTGCGCAAAGAGTTTGGCGACCTGGTAGCGGTGAAAGATATCTCGTTTCAGCTGGTGCCGGGCGATGTGTTCGGCTTCATCGGTCCGAATGGAGCAGGTAAAACCACCACCATTAAGATGCTGGCGACCCTGCTGGAGCCGACTTCGGGAACCGCCACGCTGAACGGGATCGATATCGTGAAGTATCCCGAAGAGGTGCGCCCCCTGCTGGGGTATATGCCCGACTTCTTCGGGCTGTACGAGGGCATTACGGTGCGAGAGTATCTGGAGTTCTTCGCGGCGGCGTATCGGATTCCCAAATCCCAGCGTGAGCAGATTATCGATAATGTGCTGATGCTGACCGACCTCACCGTCAAGAAAGACGCTTATGTGGAAACCCTCTCGCGGGGGATGCAGCAGCGCCTGTGCCTGGCAAAAAGCCTCGTGCATGACCCCCTGTTGCTGTTGCTGGACGAGCCCGCGTCCGGGCTGGACCCGCGCGCCCGAATCGAAATCAAAGAGCTGATTCGCGAACTGGGCGCGATGGGCAAAATCGTGCTGGTTTCTTCCCATATTCTGCCAGAGCTGGCGGACTTCTGCAACAAGATTGGCATTATTGAGAAGGGCGAGCTGCTGGTGTGGGGCGCAGTGGAAGAGATTGTGAAGCAGTTGCAGGCGAATCGGCTGATTGCGATTCGCCCACTGGACGAGCCAGAAAAGATTATCCAGCGACTGGAGCGCGAGAGCCTCGTGCATGGGGTGGATCTGCGCGACGGGAGCGTGGTGGTGCATTTCGCAGGCGGATTGGAAGAGCAGGCGGAGCTGCTGAGCGCCCTCGTGCGCGACGGCTATCGCATCGCCTCCTTCCACGAAGAAGCGCTGGACCTGGAGGATGTGTTCATGCAAATAACAAAGGGCGAGGTGAGTTAGGCGTGGGAGGTCAGGGGTAGCGCGATTTAATACCCGTGTCCGGAAGGGAATTCAGGGATGGTCTTTACAGGCAAGGACGCGATACTGCACGGTGTAGGACTCAGCGAGCGAATAGAGCAGGTCTACCAGAGTCTGCTGAGTCGAATCTCAAGCGCTGTCGGGGTTCCGTGTGCTGGGCTAAATCTGGTACTGACCGAAGACCGCCCTGTAGAATTTTCTGATGGAGAATACGAGTTCAGGAGGTCATCGGGAGTTTTGACGATCCGCATCAACAGCCAGCTACCCCCTGATGAGCGCGTTCGTGTTTTCTTCAGGGAACTGGCAGAATTTCTGCAGCGATGTGAGAGGGGCTACTGCATTACCAGAGAAGTATGGGAATTACATGCGCCGATGGAGTATAATACTGTCATGGAGGCGCTTTATGCCCGAATCAGCTGGTAACGGCTTGGAGATTGTTGTTATCCCTCCAGGGGGTCAGGCGCAGGAGATACTGCATCGCGCCCTTCGCTACCTTTCTGGAAGCCTCGCCAAAGCGTGGATTCATCTCGCTACAAAGCCATCGGAAGCAATAGTGCCAAAACTGGTGCTTATTGACGAGCAAGCGCTTCACCGCGACAATCGTGGGCTGGCAGAAACGCTTCGCGAGCTGCAGCAAAGTAACTGGCGAGAAGTTCCCGTGATTGTCCTTGACGACCCGGAAGCCGATATAGTGAGTGGCTATGCAGCAGGTTATGTGGCGCGCGTTTGTCTCAGTAGCTCGCCACAAGAAATTGCCAGAGTTATTCAAAAAGTTTTGGGCTATGAGGATCATATTATACCAACGGGCACAGACGGTCGACAATGATCAGAAGCAAATCTAGCGAATTAGAAATAACCAATATCGACGAAGAAAGGGCGAGCTCTTCATCAAGCAGTTCTGAGCCACTTACAGAAGGCAATTGACCGAACCGCCTCCTGACCCTATAGAGGACAAAAAATGCTCCCCTGACAGGACGCCCGACTCGGCGATCGAAACGCCCGTCTAAACACTGTGTACGGGCAGTTGTTCGCCACACGGAAACCCTGCTATCTTGCAGGGTTTCCGTGTTTACTTTCTTAAGAAGCCTGCTGAACCTCGTCTTTGGTGAGGATAATCGGCTCTTTGCGCTGGGTGACGGTCTCTTCGGTGATAATCACCCGCTTGATGTTGGGGTTGGAGGGCACTTCGTACATCACATTGAGCATAATCTCTTCCATGATGGAGCGCAGGGCGCGTGCGCCTGTGCCCCGCCGAATCGCCTCGCGGGCGATTGCTTGAAGCGCCTCCTCTTTGACCACCAGCTCCACGCCGTCCAGCTCGAAGAACTTCTGGTACTGGCGCACGAGCGCATTTTTCGGCTCCACGAGGATTCGGACAAGCGTGGCTTCGTCCAGCGCGTCCAGAGTCGCGATCACGGGCAGGCGCCCGATGAATTCGGGGATTAGCCCGAACTTGAGCAGGTCTTCGGGCATCACATGCTGGAGAATCTCGCCGACATTGCGTTTTTTGCGGCTTTCGGGGCTGGAGCGGAAGCCCATCGTCTGGTCGGTGAGGCGTCGCTCGATGATGCGATCCAGCCCTTCAAACGCGCCGCCACAGATGAAGAGGATATTGGTGGTGTCAATCTGGATGAACTCCTGATGAGGGTGCTTGCGTCCGCCCTGCGGTGGCACATTGGCAATCGTACCTTCCAGAATTTTCAGCAGCGCCTGTTGCACGCCCTCGCCTGACACATCGCGCGTGATGGAGGGGTTATCCGATTTGCGGGCGATTTTGTCTATTTCGTCGATATAGATAATCCCGCGCTCGGCAGCCTTGATGTCCATATCTGCCGCCTGAATCAGCCGCAGCAGGATATTCTCCACATCCTCGCCCACATAGCCCGCCTCCGTGAGGGCGGTGGCGTCTGCAATCGCGAAGGGCACATTCAGAATCCGTGCCAGCGTCTGCGCCAGGAGCGTCTTGCCACTGCCCGTGGGACCGATCAGCAGGATATTGCTTTTCTGCAGTTCCACATCGGTGGCGTTGCCCGCTTTGAGGCGCTTGAAGTGGTTATACACTGCCACCGACAGCACCCGTTTGGCGCGGTCTTGCCCGACCACATACTGGTTCAGGACGCGATAGATGTCTTTGGGTTTGGGAATAGTATCCACGCTTCCTGCATGGACGCCCGCGCCGGCAGGTTGCATTTCGTTTTTGAGGATATCGCTGGCGAGCCGCACACAGTCCGAGCAGACCCCGCCATACATCCCCAGAATCAACTTGCGTACCTGCTCACGGGTTTTCCCGCAGAGGACGCAACGATCCATCATTCGGTTCTCCGACGAAATCCTCGCCACAATCGCCTCCTGTGCGTGTGAGATTACTCCTCCCCCGTGCGCCGAGTGAGGACATGATCGATTATTCCATACTCCTTGGCTTCCTCTGCAGACATAAAGTAGTCGCGAGCGGTGTCCTGCTCGATGCGCTCGATGGGCTGCCCCGTGTGGCGGTGCAGAATGTTGTTGAGGATGTCTTTATAGCGGAGCACCTCGCGTGCCTGAATCTCGATGTCAAGCGCCGTGCCCTGAAAGCCCGCATGCACCTGGTGAATCATGATACGGGCGTGCGGGAGGGCGTAGCGCTTGCCGGGCGCGCCGCCTGCCAGCAACACGGCGCCCATGCTGGCAGCCTGTCCGATACAGATGGTCGCCACATCGGGTTTAATCATCTGCATCGTGTCGTAGATTGCCAGCCCTGCGCTCACCACGCCGCCTGGCGAGTTGATGTACATATCGATGTCTTTATCGGGGTCTTCTTTCTCGAGGTAAAGCAGTTCAGCGACAATCAGGTTTGCCACATAGTCGTCGATGGGGGTGCCGATGAAGACGATTCGGTCTTTGAGCAGTCGGGAATAGATGTCGTAGGCGCGTTCCCCGCGCGCGGTCTGCTCCACCACCATCGGTATCAGCTGGCTTCGGAGAATTCGGTCGTTCATGGCGTCGCTCCTTCTGCTTCTTTATTTTGGAGATTCGCGGTCAGTTTTTGGAGAGCCTTTTCGATGCGCAGCTCCTGCGTGAGCTGGTAGCGCAGGTCGCGGTCGCTGCGCATGCGGGCGCGCTCCTGAGGGGTTTTGGCGTTTTCCTCGATAAACTGGTCAAGGTACTGTTCAATTTCCTCGTGCGTAGGCTCCAGTTGCTCCTTGTTGGCGATTTCCAGCAGGATGAAGGTGTTCTGGAGCCGTGCCAGGGCGCGCTGGCGGAGCGCCTCCTGAAGTTGCTCACGAGTCATGTTAGATTGCTCCAGAAACTGTTCCAGCGTCAGGCGACTGGCTTGCAGCTGCTCCACGAATCGCACCGCTTCAGCACGGGTTTCCTCCTCGATGAGCGCATCGGGGATATGCACGGTGCTTTGTTCGCGCAGGGTTTGCAGGAGCTGGTCGGTCGCGCTGTTGATGGCATCCTGCATTTTACGGGACAGGAGGCTCTCACGCAACCCCTCGCGGAGCGCATCCGGCGACTCGAAACGGAAAAACTGCGCCAGCTCCTCGTCGTCCTTATAGCGCGGGCGATGGATTTGTTGCAGAGTTAACTCTACAGGGACAGTTTTGCCTGCGAGTTCGGGGTCGTCCCAGCTTTCGGGGAAGGTCAGCTCCAGCTGTTTGGTTTCGTTTTCGCGCATGCCCGCGAGGGCGTTATCCAGATCGGCAAAAGAGCGTCCCAGGATCACCATAAACCGTTGAGGGCGTGCCTCCGCTGGCTCCAGTGGGCGCAGCTGAATCACGAGTCTGTCTTCCACCTCTGCCTGCGCGTCGCTCACACGCTCGAGCGTAAGGGTTTCGTCACGCAGGGCTTCTATCATCCGTTGCACTTCGTCATCCGAAACTTCCACAGTGGGCAACGGGATATGAACCGATTCGTAATCGCCCAGTTCCACCACAGGACGCAGGGGGATGGTGGCTTTGAATCGGAACGGTTCGCCCTCCTGGAACTGCTCAATTTCAACCCGCGGCTCGCGGTATGGGGTGATATTTTGCTCTTGCAGGGCGCGTTCGAGGCTTTCTTCCACCAGAATTTCGCTGGCGACCCGGCGCACCATATCGGGCGCAAGCATCTGCTTGAGAATATTCAGGGGCGCCTGACCGGGGCGGAAGCCGGGCACGCGCACATTTTTGCCCAGATAGCGCACCGCCCGGTCGAACGCACGCTGAACCGTCTCCGTATCGGCTTCGATGGTTATCTGTATCGTTACGGGGTTAAGTTGCTGGACAGACAGAACTTGCATGGGTTTCCCTCTTGGCTGGATTAAGGATGGAGCGGGAGACGGGATTTGAACCCGCGACCCCCTCGTTGGCAACGAGGTGCTCTACCACTGAGCTACTCCCGCACATCGTGTGGGTATTATACCCGATTTGGTGGGCGAGGGGAGACTCGAACTCCCACGGGCAAATGCCCACCAGATCCTAAGTCTGGCGTGTCTACCATTCCACCACTCGCCCGATGGTGCCGGGGGCCGGAGTCGAACCGGCGACACCTGGATTTTCAGTCCAGTGCTCTACCACCTGAGCTACCCCGGCGGGCAGGGTAGAAATGGCGGGGCTGACGGGACTTGAACCCGCGACCTCTAGCGTGACAGGCTAGCGCTCTGACCTGGCTGAGCTACAGCCCCGCGTGTTTTCGGCTCGCACTGGTGGGCGAAGCAGGACTCGAACCTGCGACCTCTTCCTTGTAAGGGAAGCGCTCTCCCACCTGAGCTATTCGCCCGGTTGCTTCCGAGCGCCTATATTATACCACATCGGCGCGAGAGTTGTCAAGGGGTACCCTCTGGTTTCTGCGCGATAATTGCTTCCAGGGCGGCATAGGCGCGGGGGTCTATCTTGTTGCCCTGCGCGTCGGTGCAGTAGAAGCTGAGCAGGGTGCGCCCTGCCCACTGTCCCAGTCGTGCGCTGTGAATGTTCCAGCCCAGCCGCGAAAGCGCATACGACGCCCGATAGAGCGCGCCTGCGTCCAGGGGCGTCTGCAGGTCAATCACCGTGTAGTGATCCGAGGCGTTCTCGTGGAACTGGAGCTGGTGAACCTGCAGGGGGGCGTCGGGGTCTTTCTGGTGGGCGCGGAGCAGCTCCGCCACCGACAGCTCGCCCTGCAGCACCCGACGCAGGTCGCGCTCCAGAATGGCGCACTGGTTCGCTGTCAATGGGCGGTGGCGCACCGTGAGCCACAGAGTGTCCAGCGCGACGCGGGGCGGGTCTTCGCGGGTCAGCACGCGCGCAGAACTCACCTCCACCTCATGCGCATACAGCACGCCGGCAATCTTGCTGAGCAATCCGGGCTGGGGGTCGTCAAAGGTGCAGAGCGTCAGCTCGGTATAGGGCGAATCGGGCGCGTTGTGAAATTCCAGCACGGGACCCTCGCCCTGACGCACGCGCTGTATGTAATGGATATGGAGGCTAATCTGGTCGGGAGGCGTGTTGAGCAGGTAGCCCGGGGGCATGCTTTCGATGTGTTGCTCGATGGCTTCCTGTGGGAGGGGATGGCGTGCGAGGGCGCGCATCAGGCGCTTACGCAACTGCCCCACTGGCACCGGTTCTGCTGCCATGCCTGCCTCCAGCGCCCGTATGCTTCGCCGATAAAGCTCCAGCAGAAAGCTTGCCTGCGCGGGCGTCCAGATGCGTTCGCCCACCGCCTGCGTGTCGGCGCAGGTGAGCAGGTAAAGCATCTGCAGGCGCTCGATATCGTCCACAATCCGGGTGAACTCGCGAATCGTTTCGGGCAGGTGCAAGTCGCGCTGGCGGGCGGTCTGCGCCATCAGCAGGTGGTGGCGCACCAGAAACACGACATCGGCGCGCGCCTGCTCGTCCCAGCCAAGCTGAGTGAGAATCTGTTCTGCGAGTTCAGCGCCGGCTTCGGCGTGCGGACGGTTGGGGTCCACCTTGCCGAGGTCATGGAGCAGGAGCGCCATATACAGCACTTCGGGGCGCGGAATCTGCTCCAGCAGCGCATGCCAGAGTTCGCGGTCGGAGCGTCCGCTTTTGGGCGGTGGCTCGCGCCACGAGTCCAGAATGCGAATTGCCTGCAGGGTATGCTCGCCGACAGTGAACTCGTGGGTGGGGTCGCCTGCGGGAAGCGCCATCGCCTGCTGCCATACAGGGAGCGCCCAGCCCAGCACGCCCAGCCGCGCCATCGGCTCCAGCACGCGATACACCGCGCCCACTCGACGGAACAAATCGTGCAAACATTGCCCCACCACTTCGGGAGGCGGCGGGGGCGCATGGCGCAGTGTCGCCTCGATGCGCTCGGCAATCGCAGGGCTGAGTCCCAGCTGATAGCGTTGTGCCAGCACGAACACCCACAGGCACCATTCGGGCGGCTCGCGCTCGATGGCGGGCGCGGGTGTAATCTCGCGGTTCACGCTATCCAGCCCGATCCCTAACACAAGGGGCGCGCGCACCAGTCGCTCGATGGTGCGTCGGGTCAGGCGGGCGTGTGTTTCCAGCACGGGGTAGAGTTTTTTCGCGAGCGCCTCCCGCGAGACACCCAGTCTTTCGGCAATCCGCTCTTGCTTGCTGAGCGTGAGCTGTTCGCGCGCCTCGCCGCCCAGCCAGTGCAAAAGCGCCCGGAACCAGAGAAGCGTTTGCGTGGCGCATTCCAGCGCTTCGGCGTCGTCGGCGGAGATCAGCCCTTCGGCAATCAGGGTCTCCAGCGCGTGGTCAGGCGCTATGCCGAAGCGCGCCTGCGCCATCCAGTTGAGGGTGTGGCGGTCGCGCAAGCCGCCGCGCCCCTCCTTGAGGTCTGGCTCCGTGCGCAGAACCCCCTCGCCCTGTTTCTGCCAGCGCGCCTGATATTCCTGATACCGTTCCAGCACGAACCCCGTTGGGTCCAGCGTGCGCCAGAAGGTTTGCTGAAACGCCTCGGCGACCTGCGGGTTGCCCCCAATTCGGCGCATATCCAGCAGCCCCGTGCGCGTCTTGTCGTCCAGCGATTCGCAATCTTCCATCAGGCGGTAGGCGTAGCCCACCTTGAGGCGGGCGTGCGTGTAAAACACGCTCATCAACAGCTGAAACAGGCGTTTCACCAGCCGCTCCGTGAACGGGTCATGGTCGTTCAGAGGCACGAAAGTGAGGTCAATATCCGAGTAGGGCGCCAGCTCCTTGCGTCCGTAGCCGCCTGTGGCAAGAAACGCCAGCGGCGGCTGGGCAGGCTCGCCCATTTCTGCAACGGTCTGTTGATACGCCAGCGTGTAGAGCGCGTTCAGCGCGGTATCCATCAAATCGGCATGCTGGCGCATCCACTGGCGAATGTTCAGCTCAGGCGCGGTCAACTGCTCAAACAACGCCTGACGCTGTTCAGCTAACCACTGCGCGATCGCCTCGGGCGAATCGAGGGCAACGGGCGAAACCATCAGAGAAGATTGTACCCTGCTCTCAGGTATAATCCCCCCTCGAGCGATGGAACATCACGAACACCATCAGATGTGGGGCGGGCGCTTTGAAGAGGAGTTAGCGCCCGATGCATTCGCTTACTCCCATTCGCTGCCTGTGGATATTCGGCTCTGGAAACAGGACATCGAGACCAGCCTTGTGCATGTGCGCATGCTCGGCATCAAGGGGATTATCAGCACGCACGAGGCAAATACCCTGATTAGCGCCCTGCTGGAAATCCATGACGAAATTGCGAACGGCAGGTGGATGCCCAGTGCCGAAACGGAAGATATCCACACTGCCATCGAACAACGCCTTTACGAAAAGGTGGGCGCTCTGGCGGGCAAACTGCATACTGGGCGCAGCCGAAATGATCTGGTCGCCACCGACCTGCGCCTCTGGCTCCGCGAGATGGCGCTCAAGCTGGCGAACCACCTCTACTGGCTCTGCGAAACCCTGATGGAAATCGCCGAAGAGCATACCGAAACTCTGCTTCCGGGGCTTACCCATCAACAGCATGCGCAACCTGTCTCGCTGGGGCATCATATGATGGCGCATTGCTGGGCGTTCCTGCGCGATATGGAGCGGCTCTATCAGGCGACCCAGCGCATGAACCTCTGCCCGCTCGGCTCAGGCGCGCTCGCGGGCACCTCGTTCCCCATTGACCGGGAGCTGACCGCGAACGAACTGGGCTTCCACATGCCCACCCCGAACAGTATGGACGCCGTTTCCGACCGCGATTTCGTGGCGGAGTTCCTGTTTGTGGGCGCTATGATGATGCTCCACCTGAGTCGGCTGGCGCAGGAGCTCATTCTCTGGAGCACGCCCGAATACGGCTTCGTGGAACTGGCAGACTCGTACACCACTGGCAGCAGCATGATGCCCCAGAAGAAAAACCCCGATATTGCGGAGCTGATTCGCGGGCGGAGCGCCCTGGCAATCGGGAATCTCACCGGGATGCTGGCGTTGCTCAAGGCGTTGCCGCTGACCTATAATCGCGACCTGCAGGACGACAAGACCCTCCTGTTCCAGACGGTGGACATCCTGTTGCCCTCAGTGCGCCTGATGAGCGCGATGCTGGAGACTGCCGAGTGGAACACCGCGCGCATGCGGGAGGCGCTGCAGGGCGACTTCTCCACTGCCACGGATCTCGCAGACTATCTGGTACGCAAGGGCATGCCGTTTCGGGAGGCGCACCATCTGGTAGGACAAATTGTGCGCGCCTGCATTCAGCAAGGGATTGGGCTGGAGGCAGTGGATTTGGAGTTTCTGCGAAAGTTTTCGCCGCTTTTTGACCCGGATGTTCTGGAAGTGCTGTCGCCCGAAGCGTCCATGCGTGCCCGTACCAGCTATGGGGGCACGGCGCCCGAATCGGTTCGCGCCCAGATTGAGATGGCACGCGCCGCGCTTCAGGTGCTGGAGCAGCGCCTGAGCGATCTGCACACGCCCGTATGAGAGAGGCTTTCCTGCGCTCGGATGCGTGGCGGTTCCGCTGGCTCCCCCTGTTGACGGCAATCGCGGGTGTTATCACGGCTTACTTCTTGCAGGAAGTGCCCCTCTTTCGCCGTCACGCCCTGTTGATTACGCTCCTGATAGGAATTGGCTTTTTCGTACCGCCGATTCGCCACCGCCTGCTCATCCTGTTTGCCTACGGGCTGAGCCTCTACTTTTTGAGCAAGTCGCTTGGCACATGGTTTGGCGCGCCGCTGGGGGAACTGGGGCATGTGGATCAGGTGGCGTGGGTGTTTGTGGGGCTTCTCTGTGGAATCAGCGCTGTGGGGATGGGACAGCGTCATCCTCCCGCGTGGACTGTTTCGGTTCTGCTGGTGGCGCTGGCAATTTACTTTGCAACCTACACCTATTCGGAGCTGCAGCTGGGCAACTGGCTTCAGGTGCTGGCAGGGTTCGGCTTGATGCTGGTGGCGCTGGGGCAAGCAGTGGTTCACTGGGTAGAAAACAGCAAGCCGCCTCAGAGCATGCCTTAGCCGTCCGAAGGCTCACGCTTTTTCAAGCGCTCCAGAAAGGCGCGGATTCGGGCTTCGTGTCCGTGTTCCGTCGGCTCGTAGTAGGGCAGGTTCCAGTCGCCTTCGGGTATGTAGGTTTGCTCCACCCAGCCTTCGGGGAAGTCGTGCGGATAGAGGTAGCCCTCGCCGTGCCCCAGCGCTTTCAGCCCAGGGTGGGGCGCATTCCGCAGGTGCATCGGGATGGGCGTCAGCGGCAGGGTGCGCACATCGTGCAGGGCGCGCCGAAGCGCCACATAGCTGGCGTTGCTTTTCGGGCTGGCGGCGAGATAGGTCGTTACATGCGCCAGAATAATCTGGGCTTCGGGCATGCCGACACGCTCCACCGCCTGCGCCCCTGCCGACGCCACCACCAGCCCCAGCGGGTTCGCGTTCCCCACATCCTCGCTGGCTAAAATCAGCAGGCGGCGCATAATGAAACGCGGGTCTTCGCCTGCCTCCAGCATCCGCGCCAGATAGTGGAGCGCGGCGTCGGGGTCGGAACCACGCACCGACTTGATAAACGCTGAGATGGTGTCGTAGTGATAGTCGCCCTGCTGGTCGTAGCGCACAAACGGCTTCTGCAGGAGCTGCTCAATCACTTCCAGCGTAATCGTGCCGCCTTCAGGGGTTTGCAGGGCGGCGCTCTCCAGCACATTCAGCGCGAGCCGTGCGTCCCCGTTCGCCGTGCGAATCAGATGCGCTCTGGCGTCGGGGGCGAGTTGCAGATGGCGTGCGCCCAGCCCGCGTTCCTCATCTTGCAAGGCGCGGTCAACCAGAATGCCCAGCTCCTCTTCGCTGAGGGGTTTTAGGGTCAGCACCCGCGCTCGCGAGAGCAAAGCGTTGGAGAGGATAAAGAAGGGGTTCTCGGTCGTGGCGCCGACGAGGGTGAAAGTGCCATCCTCCAGATAGCCCAGCAGCGCGTCCTGCTGCGTGCGGTTGAAATGGTGAATCTCGTCCAGCAGAAGCAGGGTAGGTTGCCCGGTGGTGCGTCGCCGCTGGCGGGCGCGCTCGGCTATTTTGCGAATCTCGCTCACCCCGATAGAGACCGCGCTGTGGCTCTCCACGAAGGCGTTGGCGTAGTGCGCAATCAGGTAGGCGAGGCTGGTTTTGCCGCAGCCCGGCGGCGCCCACAAAATCACCGAGCCGAGCGTGCCCTGCTCGATCGCCTGACGCAGGGGCATGCCGGGCGCGAGCAGGTGGGTCTGCCCCACGAACTCCTCGAGCGTGCGGGGGCGCATGCGCGTGGCTAACGGCAGCGCCGTCTGGGGAACTTCACCAAACAAGTCCGCCTGCACGGCATGAGGATACCCGCTGAGGTCTTTTTCGTGTTTGAATCCAGACGGCTGAGCCCCTAATAAACAAAGCCAGCCTTCGCTGGCTATTTTAGCCGACCCAGGTCGGCTTCGTTTCACAGGAACGGCTTCAGCCGTCATGGCACAGGTTCAAAGACGGCACGCCTGTTGCAGGAACCCCTTCCCCTCTGGCGAAAAGCTTTCTTATGCCCTACGAGTATGTGCTTCAAAGCCCGGAGAAGGTGGAAATTCGTTATGAGATTGGGGGCATCGGCTCGCGGGCGCTCGCGGCGGTGCTGGATGACCTGCTGGTGCTGGTAGTGGTCTCCCTGATCGTTGCCGTTATCGCGCTACTGGAAGACTCGTTCCAGACTCTTACAGGGCTGGTCTCGCGCTTCGGAGAGACGCTCACAGGGATTCTGTTCCTGTTTCTGGCATATGTGCTGTGGTTTGCCTACTATATCGGCTTTGAGATTCTCTGGAACGGTCAGACTCCGGGCAAGCGGGCGCTGGGGTTGCGCGTGATGATGCTGGACGGCACGCCCGTGACCCCCTATGCGATTTTCATTCGCGAGCTGGTGCGGATTGTGGACGCGCTCCCTATCTGCGTTCTGGGCTACAATGTGGCGGGGATTCTGGCGTTCTTTAACCCGTATGGTCAGCGGCTGGGCGATATGCTGGCGGGCACTTTCGTGGTGAAGGAGCGGCGTGCGGTTTTGCCAGAGCTGAGCCGCCTGAGCCAGATTCGCACCGAGCCGCACCCGCTGGAGAGTCATCTGCCCCTGCTGCTGGAGGTCAGCCCCAACGAGTATGCCGCGCTTCGGGCGTTTCTGGATCGGCGCGAGTTGCTGATGCCCGAATTCCGCCAGCAGCGCGCGTGGGAGCTCTATCAGCACTTCGCCCAGAAGCTGGGGCTGAACCTGCCGGGCGAGGTGCCCATCGAGGGGATTCTGGAAGCCATCGCCACGCGCTATGCCCGCGAACACGGGCGACTGGAGTGAGCCGATGCGGTTCTTGCTGGCGCCAACCGCCTACAAGGGCACGCTCAGCCCCGTGGAGGCGACCGAAGCGATGGCAGAGGGGATTGCCTCTGTGATCCCCGACGCGGAGTTAGACCGTTGCCCGATTGCGGACGGCGGCACAGGTTGGCTGGAAGTGTGGGCGTTCCACTGCCGCGAACGCGCCGAACGCCACAGAGTGCAAACCCTGGACGCGCTGAACCGCCCGATTGAGGCAGAATGGCTGTTTGTGGAACCTCACTTCGCGATTGTGGAGTCGGCGCAGGCATGCGGTCTGCACCTCCTGTCGCAGGAGGAGCTGGCGCCGCTGGAGGCAACCAGCGCGGGCGTAGGCGTTTTGCTCTGCGAAGCGGCGGCGCATCCGCGCGTGCAGGAAATCTGGCTGGGGCTGGGCGGCGTCGCCAGCACCGACGGCGGGCTGGGCGCGCTCTGCCAGCTGGGGTTTGGGGTCTATGATGCGCTGGGAACGCCCGTGCCGCCGAATGGGAGAGGCTTGCTGACCGCCGAGCGTATTGAGAGACCCGTGCAATCGCCTCTGGGGGGCAAGCGGCTGATGCTCTGCGCTGATGTGGAAAACCCGATGGTGGGCGAGGAAGGCTCGGCGCGGGTCTACGCGCCCCAGAAAGGCGCCACTGCAGAACAGGTCGCCCTGCTGGAACAGGGGTTGGCACGCTGGGCGCACCTGCTGGAGCGTACCTTCGGTGTACCGATTGGCACAACCCGCGGCGCCGGCGCGGCAGGGGGGCTGGCAGGGGGCTTGAGCGCCGCGCTGGGCGCGCCCATCGTCTCCGGAATCGGCTGGCTGATGCGCCACATCGGCTGGAACCAGCGGCTCAGTCAAGCAGATTACCTCTTCACCGGCGAGGGGCAGGTCGATTCCCAAACGCTGATGGGCAAGGGGGTCGGCGTGATGGTGCAGTCCGCCGTCGCGCGGGGCAAACCGGTGTGGATTCTGGCAGGGCGGGCAGGCGAGGGCGCCGAAGCCCTCACACGCCTGCCCGCGGTGCAGGTTGCCACCCTACTGACAGACGCACCCGACCAAACCGCACCGAACACAGCGCTACGCTCCCTCTGCGCCCGGATTGCGCAAAAAATAATTTACTCTGCTCGCCCAGCGGAGGAATAGGGACTTAAGTCCTGTTTTGGGGTCTAAGCAGTAGGAAAAACGCCCCAAACGGGGAACTGGAGAGCCGTTATGCGAATCGCACTAAAGTCAGGATGGGTTTCAGGGAGCTTTTGCCTGTTGCTGTCGGCTTTGATGGCGCAGCCGCAGGCGACGATTCAGGTGAATCTGGAAGATTCGGCAAAGATTCGCGGCATCGTGCGTGTGGTCGCCACCGTGCAGACGGAACTGCTGGTGCAGCGCGTGGAGTTCAGTGTGGATGGCGTGTTGCGCGAGGTGGACGAAAGCACGCCCTACGAATACGAGTGGGATACCCTTCCCGATTCTGAGGGTGAACACACGCTCAAAATCACCGCGGTTCTGGAGGGGAATAAAACCGCTACGAAGCAAATCAAAGTCATTATTGACAACGAGGTAGACAAGGGCGCGGATTATCATTATCAGCAGGCGCGGGAGCAGTTTATTAATGGGCAGTTTGAGAAGGCGATTGAGCATGCGCGGGTGGCGCTCAAGGCAGATTCGGGGCACCGTGAGGCGCGCGTGTTGCTGATTCAGGCGTATCTGCGTCTGGGGCGCGTGCGTGAGGCAGACGAAGCCACCGAAGATCTGGTACGCCTCTACCCCGACTCCGTAGAGGCACAGGAGTTTCGGGTTGCGGCGAGTCTGCGTCGCGCCCGCACTGCCCGCAACGAGCGCCCCCTGATAGAAACCGCGATAGACGCCCAGCACAAGGTAAACCAGCTCCGCCTGAAAGCGCTGGAGAACAACACCACGCCCGACGCAATTGCCCAGCGCGCACGGCTCCAGATTCTGGAAGGCAACGCAAGCGCCGTGATTGGCGACCTGGTGAACCTGACCTTGCGCGAAGACCGCAATACGCGCTATCTGAACCTGCTGGCGTATGCCTACTTACAGGCAGGACGCTGGCGCGATGTGATTGTCACGACCGACACCGCGATACGGCGTCAGGTTGCGGACGACTACACTTACGCCATTCGCGGGCTGGCGGCAGGCATGCTGAACGATGAACGCACGCGCGATCTGGCGTTCGAGCAGGCGGAAAAGATCGACAGAGATTCCAAAGCGCTTCGGGCGGCGCGTGCCTCGCTCGCGATGCTGGATCGGCGCGTTGTAACGGTGTCGCGGCTCGCGGTGCAGGCGCAGGAGCGCAGCGATAACTCGCCACAGGTGGCGTTTATGCGCTACTGGAGCTTCGTGGCGAACCGCGAGTTTGACCGCGCCCGCGACCACTTCTGGCGCGTGCTGGATTTAGACCCCCTCTTTGCGGAAGTCTATGTGTTGCGGGGGCTGGCGAACCTCGCGGACGGCTTGCGCCCCGGCGAGGAAGATTTGCTGAACACGGCGCGCGAATGGTTCGAGCTGGGCGTGCGTGCCCGACCGAACTACGCCCCCGCCCATCTGGGCGTCGCGCTGAGCTATGCGTTCCAGATTTATGTCGCGCGGCGCGATGAGCAGAAACCCGATGAGGCGCTCGCTCAAAAGGCACGCGAGGCGCTGGACAAAGCGCTCGCCATCACGCGCGACACCGCATGGGCGCAGGTCGGCGCGGCGTTCGTGCTGGAGCAGATGGGCAGAGGGCGCGAGGCGGATCAGGCGATGCAGGTCGCCAATCGGCTGGACCCGCGCCGTGTGGGGTCCCTGCGACCGCCTGACCCCAACCGCCTGGTGGAGATTCTGCAGGCGCTGATGTTCGCGCCGATGATTCAGGCGCCCTGACCTGTCAGCGCCACTTCCTGCTCGTACAGCACGCGCGCCTGCTCGTCGGGGAAGTCGCGGTTGCGCTTGTGAAGCACGCGCACAACCGCCTTCTCCGCTTCTGGTGGAACGGGCACACGAATCACGCGCCGCTCACCGGGCTTGAGGCGTGTGTCCGAGCCGTCTATGGCGGTGTTGTCCGCCAGCAGGGTCTGGCGCTTGCTCAGCTCGGTCTCGCCCTTGAAAAAGCGGGTCTCCACAATCACCACCACATATTCGGGTCCTGTGGGCACGGTATGCCCGACCTCCACGCTCTCCATCTTAATCTGGAGCTGGTCTTCACGCGGCGTAATCTCCATCTTGACGCCCTTCTGGAACATGGCAGGCGTGGCGCCTTCGAACTTATGCACGCGCGCCTTGCGAACGGGCATGCCCTCGCCTGTGGCAATCGGGCGCTCCACCACGGGCATATGGCAGTTCACACAGCCGTTGGGGTCTTTGCCCCACGCGCTCTGCTTGTACCAGTCCACCGTGCCGAACACCTCGTGGCATGTGGCGCACATGTCCACCGTGCCGAACTTCTCGTTTTTCACGGTGGGGTGGGCGTCGGTTTTCGTGCCCAGCGTGCCGTGATACGCGCCGTTGGCGTCCTGGTGGCAGCTGATGCAGTCGATACCGTGCGGACGCTCCTCAGCTCGAAGTTCGGGATGCTCCCCGAAGCCTTTCACCAGAATTGGCTCTGGCGCGTGGCACGGAAGGCACATCTTCAGTGAGCGGTTGCGAGAGGTCGCAATAAACGAGTCGCTTTCCCATGCGGCGGCATGGCGCGATTGCGCCCAGTCTTTCGCTTCGTTGGGATGACAGGTCTGGCAGTCGCCGCGCACTTTCGGCAGGTCGTTCTCTATGGGGCAGGATGCAGGCGTCGTTCGCCACGCGAAACCCATCAGCCCCAGCAGCGCAACGCACGACACACCCCAGTTAGAAATCACCTTCATAAGCACTCTAATACGCGCCTATGAAGCCGATTCCTGCTCGATAATCCGCACGCGGTTGCCCTCAATCTTCAGACGCCCCTCTACAAAGAGCCGAATCGCCTCCACATAGGTCGCGTGTTCCACAGGGAGCAGGCGCTCGGCAAGCGTTTCGGGCGTGTCGCCCTCCAGCACGGGGATGGTGCGCTGGAGGATAATGGGACCCGTGTCGTAATGCTCATCTACAAAGTGGACGGTACAGCCTGTTTCTTTCGCGCCGCTTTGCAGAACCGCCTCGTGGACACGCAAGCCGTACATGCCCTTGCCGCCAAACTGGGGCAACAGCGCGGGGTGGATGTTCATAATTCGATACGGGTAGGCTTTGACCACGCGCTCTGGCAGCAGGCGCATATACCCTGCAAGGCAGATGAGGTCAGGTTGCACGCGCTCCAGCACCCACAGCAGGGTGTCGCCATAAGCGGCGTCGTCAGGGAAATCGCGCGGGTTCACAATCATGGTGGGCACGCCCAGCGCCTCGGCTTTGGCGAGTGCGGGCGCGTCGGGGCGCGTGCCCACCACCAGCACCACCTCGCTCTGGGGGATGACGCCCGACTGGCACGCCCGAATAATCGCCTCCATATTCGTACCGCGCCCTTTGCCAGAGACCAGAATCGCGATTCGTGCCATCTTATGCCACCACCCAGAGCGCAATCGCCTGTGCGCTGGTTTCGGTATGCGTGATACTCACGAGCAGTTTGCCCTCGGAAACAACCGTCGCGCTGTAGCCGTGCAGGTGAACCTCAGGCGCGCCCTGTGCATTCGGAAGAATGGCGACTTCCTGCCAGCGCAGGGGGCGCCCCACGGCTTTGGCAATCGCCTCTTTGCACGCCCAGCGCCCTGCGATATGGGGTAGAGGGTTGCGCTTGCGCAAGCAATAAGCGCGCTCTTCGGGGGTGAGGATGCGCTCCACAAACTGCGGGAAACGCTCCCACACCCGTGCAATACGCGCCAGTTCCACACTGTCAATTCCCACTCCGCGAATCACTGGCGGGTTTCTCCTGAAGGGGTGGGGCTTGCCACAGGGGGCTGCCCTCTTTGCTGGCGAACATGGCTTTCGGGTTGCCCTCGGCGTCCAGCAGAATCCATGCGCGGGCGTTGCCTTCGCGGTCGTACAGAAACAGCGCTGGCTCGCCAAACGGCATGCCCAGCTCCGCTCGCACGCGCCCTTCCGAATCGATCAGGCGAAACTGACGGGCGTCCACACGCTCTGCCACCCGCGGCGCCCGCTGCGCCTCCCGCTGCTTAGACGCCAGCACCATCCCGCTCAGAAAGCCAAACAGCCCAACAATCGCAACCAGAATCAGAAGCCGCCAGAACCGTTCCATCGTTCGCATAGCCTCCCGCCCAGATTGTACCTGATGAGAGGCGAACCGAAAAGGGCGAGCGCCTGTCTTAGAGGCTCTCTATAGCAGACGGCGAAAGAGGCTCTGTTCACCCTCAGGGGTGCAGCAGGTCTCAAAAGCAGGAGAAGCAGCTCCGCCCGCTGAGGTATAATACCTCCAGCGATGGAGGAGCCTTTCTCGTTCATTCCGAAAACGCCTGAGCCGGAAGCAGGGGACTCTTCAGAGGCGGTGTTGCCGGAACCGCAGTCGGCGGAGGAGGCGCGCCGCCGTGGCGACCAGCTGATGCGGCTGGGGCGCTATGAAGAGGCGTTCCACTACTACCGCCGCGCTATTGAGATGGATGGCAACAACGCGGCGCACTATATGCATCTGGGCGACGCCTACGCTTATGCCGACCAGCCCGCCCGCGCGCTGGCATACTACCAGCGGGCGATGCGTCTCAACCCTCGCGACCCTGAACCCTACTTCGCGCTGGGCGAAATTTACCGCCGATTTGGACGCTACGACGCCGCGATTGCCCACTTCCGACGGGCGATAGAGTTCGGCGCCGATAACGCCTTCGTACAGTTCAAGTACGCGGAAGTGCTGGCGCTGAGCCAGAAATATCCGCAGGCGGTGGAAGCAGGGCGCCGCGCGGTGAACCACGAACCCAGCAACGGCTTCTACCGATTCTGGCTCGCCGACCTGCTGGAACAGGTAGGCGAAATCGAAGAGGCGATGCAGGAAATGGAGATGGCGACCCTGCTCAACCCCGAAGACGACTATTACCACTTTCGCTATGGGCTGCTGTGTATCCAGAACGAACAATACGAGCAGGCGCTCCGTTCCATCGAGACCGCTCTGCGTCTCCATCCGAACCGCCCGCTGTATCTTTCCCTGCTGGGCGATATCTATCACCTGCTGAATCAGGAGGAGCTGGCGAAGGAAGCCTACCAGATGGCAGGCGAACTGGACAGCTATGAACGCGCCGAACTGAAACGCGCCCGCCAGGCGGCAAAACTCATCCCCCGCGAAGAGCCAGACTGGGACAGTCTCTGAACCCGCTCGCATCAACTCAAGCCCCCATCGCCGTGCCGCTGCTAAAAGCCATGAAGCGTTTCTGATAGCGGCACACACGATCACACCCCCAGAACCTGCTTCTCCCGTAAAACTGGCGCCTGCGGTCTTATAACCCCATAGATACAGGGTTTTGCGCAAATCCCGTATTTTTAGCAGGTCGGACTGTCCGCAATTGGGCGGTTTTTGAGTCTATAATAGGTGGGATAGCCCTGCAGGGCATATCTTCCCAACGAGGAGGTTCGAACCGATATGAGAGGAACACTAACGATGCAGCGCGTTGCGATGGTGGCTTTCCTGACGGCGGGCGTTTCGATGCTCGCGAATGCGCAGATACTGCACCGCCGCAGCTTCAACCTCGTGCCCCTGTTCCCAAGTGGACAGGCGGTTGGAGATGTGGCGTTTGATGGAACCAATCTGTATGTGAGTACATGGCATAGCGGTTCTGGCACGCAAACCGTCTCGCTGGTGCGCCTGGGGAGCCTGAACACGCTGCTCAGCACCCCCAGCGGAGACTGGAACACTTTTGATTGGCGTGTGGATTTGACGCAGGCGGGTAGCTCACGCGACACGCGCCTTGTGTATTACAATAACGCGCTCTACTGGGGCGCAGGATTGGGCGATAGCAACGCCGCCAACACGGGCATCCGCCGCTACGACCTGAGCGGCAACCTGGACACTTCCTGGTCTGGCGACGGCAACCTCTCGCTGAGCGACGCAGGCGCAAGCCGCTACGATACCATTGATATCGACCCCGGCGCGGGCGGTGGACCGACGCTGGCAGTGGGCGTTTTTGGCTCGACAATCGTGCGCCGCTTCAGCCTGACCGACGGCTCTAATGCAGGGAATGCGGGTCCCATAGGTGGGCAGACCTCTACACGCGACTACGCTTTCGCGCCTAACGGCGACCTGTATGTGCGCACGCAGGGGCGCGTGTCCAAAGCAACTCGCGTGGACGATACGACCTTCAACACCCCTGTGGATCTGGCGACATGGAGCGAAGGCACGCTGGCGCAGGCGTTTGTGGCGTACATCCCCGTCTCGCAATATTTCGGGCATCTGTCGGATCTCGTGCTGTATAACCAGCGCGTGTCGGGGCAGAACAAGGTGTTCATCATCCAGCCCGATGGCACCGTGGTCGGCGAGCTGACCGGCTCCGAAGACACAGGTGAAGAGGGCTACAACGAGGTCGCCTTCGACAACACCTTCCTGAACGCCAGCTGGGGCTTCGCCGACGGCAAGTTCTATATCTTCGTGGTCAAGGGCGGCACAGGAGCGGCGGCTTATGGCGACCGCCTCGACATCTACGAGGTCGTGCCCGAACCGGCGAGCATGCTTGCGCTCGGCACGGGCTTGGTGAGCCTGCTCGCCCTGCGCCGCCGCAAGCGGTAAACGCACACCGAAACGCGCCATTCTGGGGCAGGGGCACTGGCTCCTGCCCCTTTTGCGCGGTATACTTTCGCCGGGCACGATGCACGCGGCTCGGCTTTTTGTGAATATCGCGCAACTGGTTACCCCCACGCGACTGGGGGCGCATCGGGGCGTGGAACATCGGCAGGTTCAGGTTATCCCCGATGCGGCAATCGCGGTTCAGGACGGGCACATCGCCTGGGTGGGTGCGCGCACGGAGTGGGGGGGCACGGCGGACGAAGTGATAGACCTTGGCGGGCGCGCTGTCGTGCCTGCCCTGACCGACCCCCACACCCATGCTGTGTGGGCAGGCGACCGACTGGACGATTTTGAGGCGCGCCTGCAGGGAGCCACCTACGAGCAGATTCTCGCGCGGGGCGGCGGAATTTATCACACCATCCACCACACCGCGCAAGCCAGCCTTGAGGAACTCGTCGCTCTCGCGCTGCCCCGCCTGAAGTGCCTGATCCGTTCCGGTGCGACCACAATAGAGGTCAAATCGGGCTACGGGCTGACCCCTGAAGCGGAACTCAAGATGCTGAAAGCCATCCCGCAGCTGCAGGTGCGCCTCCACCCCATTACGCTGAAGCCGACTCTGCTAATTCATGTGCCCCCTCGCACAGGGCGGGAGGCGTATCTGCACACGGTTTGCCGCCAGCTCATCCCCGAAGTCGCCCAGCAGGGGCTGGCAGAGGCAGTGGATGTGTTTGTAGAGCGCGAGGCGTTCACCGTGCAGGAAGCAGAACAGATTCTGGGGAGCGCGCGCCAGCACGGGCTGGCAATCAAACTGCACGCCGATCAATTTCACGCGCTGGGTGGGGTGGAGCTGGGCGTGCGGCTGGGCGCGCTCTCGGTAGACCATCTGGAAGCCTCAGGCGAAGCACAAATTCGCGCCTTAGCCCGAAGCCAGACCATCGGGGTGATCCTGCCCGGAGTGAACCTCCACCTGGGGCTGTCTCCTGCTCCAGCACGGGCGCTGATAGAGGCAGGGGGAGCGGTTGCGATCGGAACCGACCTCAACCCCGGCTCCAGCCCGCTCTTTTCGATTCAACAGGCGATGGCGCTGGCGACCCGCCTGCATCGCCTGACCCCTGCCGAAGCGCTGATTGCCAGCACCGTGAACGCCGCCGCGGCAATCGGGCTGACCGACCGGGGGGCGTTAATCCCCAACGCCCGCGCCGACTTTCTGGTGTTACAAAGCGCCGACTGGCGCGATTTATCCTACACCCTCGGTGCGAACCCTGTCCATTCTGTCTGGTGCGAGGGCGTTTTGATCGAGCAGGTATAATAGCCAGCATGACCCGCCAAGCCTTCGATGCGGAACTGAACGCACTGGAAACTAAAGTGCTGGCGATGGCGAGCATCGTGGAATCGATGGTCGCGGACGCCGTCGAGGCGCTCCAGCGGCGCGACATGGCGCGCGCCGAGCAGGTCATCAAACGCGATGATGAAGTCGACGAAATGGATGTCGATATCGAAGCCCACTGCCTGCGCATGATTGCACTCCAGCAGCCCGCAGGGCGCGACCTGCGCATTATCGGCACTGTAATGAAGATGATTACCGACATCGAACGCATCGGCGACTACGCTGTAGACATCGCCAAAGCGGTACGCAAGATTTATCAGGACCACCACGAACCGCCAGAGGTGGACATCCCGCGTCTTTCGAATGTTGCGCGGCGCATGCTTCTGGACGCGATTGAAGCCTTCGTGAAGCGCGATTTGCAACTGGCGTTGCAGGTGTGCGAAAACGACGATAACGCCGACGCCGTGTACCGCCAGATTCGTTCGCAACTGCAGGAGATTATGCGTCAGCATCCCGAACAGGTGGTGCCCGCCTCGTGGCTGCTGCTGATTGCGCACTATCTGGAACGGATTGCGGACCATGTAACGAACATTGCGGAGCGCGTGTGGTTTATGGAGACGGGCAGACTGGAGCATCTGGTGAAACGCCACAAGAGTGGCACGCTGGACGAGGCGTACGCGGAGGCTGCCCAGCACGCCAGCGAACAGGAGCATGGCGAACGCGAATCCGCTCTCTGAACGCTGGCACGCCCTGCAGGAGCGCATCGCCCGCGCCTGCGCCCAGTCGGGACGCGACCCCCAGAGTCTGCGAATCGTCGCCGTGTCCAAAGGCGTGCCCCCAGAGCGCATACAGCACGCTTACGCTCTGGGCATCCGCGATTTCGGCGAAAACTACTGGCAGGAAGCCCGCGAAAAAATCCCCCTTCTGCCCGATGATATCCGCTGGCATTTTATCGGGCACCTGCAGACCAACAAGGTGAAGTATGTGGTGGGGCGTTTTGCGCTGATTCAGAGCGTGGATCGCGCGGAATTGTTGCAGGAGATTCAACAACGCGCGTTGAAATTGGGGATTGTGCAGCCCGTGCTGATTGAAGTGCGCCTTTCCGAGGGACCGACGCGGGCGGGAGCGCCTGTAGCGCAGACGCCTGCGCTGGTGGAACAGGCGCTTCAGATGCCGAATATCGCTCTGCAGGGGCTAATGGGGCTGGCGCCCTACACCGAGCAGGAAGCGCCCATCCGCCGGGCGTTTCAAACCCTGCGAGCGCTATTCGAGCAACTGCCTGAAGCAAACCGCCTGTGGCTCTCGATGGGCATGAGCCACGACTTCGAGATTGCTATTCAGGAGGGCGCGACCATGCTCCGAATCGGCACGGCGCTGTTTGGAGAACGCCACGAACAGGGAGGTTGACCATGAAACATCACTACCCGTACGAGGACGAAGGCTACGAGCAGGCTCGCCCCTCGCTGTGGGCACGGCTCAAAGGCTGGGTCTCCGCAGGCGCCGAAGAAGACGAGGACGACCCCACCCCTGCACCCCGCACGGATACGACCGTGCGCTATCGACGGTTCCATGCGTATCACATCGCGATTCGGCGCGAGGTGCAGAGCCTTGAGGACGCGCGACTCGCAGCGGACGGCTTGAAAGAGGGGATTCAGCAGATTCTGAACCTCGCTTCAGCGCCGCAGGGCGTGCGCGAGCGGATTGTTGACTTTCTGAACGGCGTGGTCTACGCGATTGAGGGCAGCGTGGAGAAAGTGAGCGAGCATGTGTTCGTCTACGCGCCGCCTCAAGCGATTATCGACGCGCCGACCGCGATACCGCGCTCCCGAACCGACGATTAACGCCCGGAGTCGTTCCCGACTTTCGGGCGCTCCAGCCCGTACTTGAGCATGAGCCGCTCGAAATCGCGGGCGCTCATCAGCCGTATCTGGATGTTGGGGTAGAGCGCACGCAACATCGCAATCTTGCGTCGCTTGCGCCGATTGATGTTCGCGCGACGCACGGTCAGCTCAATATAGAGATCATAGTCGGGGAGATAGAAGTCGGGCGTGAACGACTCCTTGGGGTTGCCGTTCTCGTCGGTCTGAAGCACAAAGGTGCGCGGTTCATACTCCCAGCGGATTTTATAGTAATCCAGCAGGCGTGCGAACGCCTCCTCGCTGGGATGCACGAACGCCACCGTCGCCTTGCGACTTCGCACCGATCCGTTGTGCCTCCTGTGCTTATTATACCCGATTTTGCAGAAACAAGTGCCGAGCCACTGCAAAGAATCGTCGCGGGGCGCCGTGCCCAAACCCAAATACACGAGGCGCGGGCTATTCAAATCAGGTACACTCTTACAGGGATGACGCAATCAATGGAACTCTCCGCAAGCCAGCAGAGAGCGCCCTCGGCAGTCGTGCTGCTTTCGGGCGGGCAGGATAGCACGACCTGCCTCTACTGGGCGAAACGGCATTTTGAGAAAGTCTACGCGCTCACCTTTGACTACGGGCAGCGACACCGAATTGAGCTGGACGCCGCACGCACGGTGGCGCAGATGGCGGGGGTGGCGCATCACTTGATTTTGCGCGTTTGCGAGCTGGAACAGCTGGGCGGCTCGGCGCTACTGAGCGACATCCCGATTCAGGAGACGGGCGGGCGGGGCAACCTGCCCAACACCTTCGTGCCCGGGCGCAACCTGCTCTTTCTGGTGCTGGCAGCCGCATGGGCGTATCAGCTGGAATGCCACCATCTGGTGGGTGGCATGTGCCAGACCGACTATTCGGGCTATCCCGACTGCCGCCGCGCCACCATCGACGCGCTGGAGCAAGCCATCCGGCTGGGCATGGAGTGGGACATCACGATTCACACTCCGCTGATGTTCCTCACCAAAGCCGAGAGCGTGAAGTTAGCAATAGAAGTGGGCGCGCTGGAGGCGTTAGCCTACTCGCACACCTGCTATGAAGGTCGGTTCCCCCCATGTGGGCAGTGTCCTGCCTGTCGTCTGCGCGCCAGGGGCTTTGAGGAAGCAGGCATCGAAGACCCGCTGATAGTGCGCGCACGCTCTACAATCAGCTCGCCCCAATCTTAATGCTCATGGTGGTGATAGACCCCCACCGCGTGCCCGTAGACCTCCTCTAAGAGGGGCATCTGCAAAACTTCTGCAGGGGTTCCTTCGCACACCAGTCTGTGGTGGATGCAGACCACGCGCGTGGCGTAGCGGCTCACGATGCTCAAATCGTGCGAGACGATCAGCGTGCCCACCTGACGCTCCGTGCGCAGGTGTTCCACGAGGTCGTAAAAATGGAGGCGCGTGCCCACATCAATCCCCGTGGCAGGCTCGTCCAGCAGCAACAGTTTCGGCTCCTGCGCTAAAGCGCACGCAATCACCACGCGTTGCATCTCGCCCCCAGAGAGCGCCCGCACGGGCTTGTCAAGCAGATGTACGGCGTCCACCGCTTCCAGCACCGCAATCAGGCGCGCGCGTTTCTGGTAGGCATCGCCCAGAATCGCCCGCAGCAGCTCGCTCACCAGCAGGGGCATCGTGCGGTCAAACTGGAGCGCCTGCGGCACATAGCCAATCTGGGCGCGGTCAGCGCGGGTCAGCTGATGCGGCGCCTTCCCCAGCACCCGCACCTGTCCTGACTGGTAGGGCACCAGCCCCAGCAGCACGCGCAACAGCGTGGTCTTCCCTGCGCCGTTAGGACCGATCAGGGCGACGGTCTCTTGCGGGAACAGGCGGAGGTGAACCCCTTCCAGAATGGGGCGCCCATCTAACTGCACCCGCAGGTCAGCGACTTCAATCAGAGGGGTCATTATTCTCCCAGAATCTGCACATGCACCGTGCGCTGGCGGGGGCGTGTGTCGAAGTCCACCAGCACAATCTGTTGCCAGGTGCCAATCACCATCTGTCCGTTCACGATTGGCACGGTGAGCGAGGGTCCCAGTAGCGAGGCACGGATGTGGGAGTGTCCGTTATCGTCTTTCCAGCGTGCTTCGTGGGCGTAGAAATCGTCGCGTGGGGCGATTCGCTCCATCACCCGCGCCATATCCTGCGCCAGCCCCGGCTCGTACTCGATGGTCGTCACGGCAGCGGTGGAGCCGACCACAAACACCGTTGCGATTCCGTTCAGCACGCCGCTCTCCAGAATCGCCTGTTCCACCTGCCCTGTGATATCGAGCATATCATCGTTACCCCGCGTGGACACCGTGAAACGCGACGAATGCACCATTGCGTTATATTGTACCCCAGCGGAGTGGCTTTGACTCCCTGTTTAGTTCCTTCTGCGCCAAACTCTTTTCGCTGCCACCCCTGCGTCGGTGCAAAACTGCAGGGCGTGCCTATTGCTCGCCTGCCCGCGATAGGACCTCGTTGATAATCTGATCGCTCAGGAAGAAACCTCTTTCTCTCAGGGTATTGAGGTAGTCCTTCACCGTAGGGATGGCTCCAATTCGCTTCAGCGCTAACAGATGCCCGAGCGTTCCGCGAGTTTTCAGTCCCAACCGCTGTGCCACTTTACGCCCCCTGTAGTCGTCCATTAGTACAAGGGCGATTCCCGACTCTAACGCGAGGGCGATTACCTCAGCTTCGCCCCCTCCAGCAGCGGCTTCGATTGCCACGGCGAGGGTCGCGTTAGATACTTGGGCGCGCTGTAGCCCTTGAATTGATGAAACGGCAGATATCTCGTACTCGCTTGCCCCAGCGCAAAACTCCTCCCAGACCCGGTTGGGAACCAGCACCCTCGAATAGAGCGCCTCAAGGGTTTCGAGGAGTTCCAACCACTGCAGGGCAATCAGGAACGAGGTATCGGCGACCGCCTCTACCTTTCTTGTATCTGCCATTCTATCGATTCTATATCGTGAGCCAGCTCATCGGGAGGGTAGTTGATGACAGGCAGCCCCATGCCTGCCAGAAAGGGGATAAACTCCCGCACGGGCATATCCGCCAGTTCAGCGGCTTGAGCAAGGGTAAGGATGTTGCGCGTATACAGGTACGCAGCGAGGGTGCGACGCGCTTCCCTACTCAGCGTTTCAGGAGAATAGCCCGCCAGTTCCAATGTTGTCTTCAGATGTTCAGGGATTTGCACATCCAGTGATAGAGCCATCACACTGATTATACCCCAAAAGCGTTCAACTTACGGCTCTCAGCGCGCTTTCTGAAGGAGAGAGGCAATTCGCCGTGCGCACCAGCCGAAGACGCTTCCTCGTGGATCTGGGAGCGCTACTTTGCTGCTTCGCCCCATCGGGTATACTCATGGGCGCATCTCGTACCGCGCCTGACGCGCTGGGGTGCCCTCAGGGAACGAGGGTGGAAAGCGCGGATGACGGCGCGGGCGGAAATCAACCCTGAGGAGGTCTTATATGGCACAACTGACAATGCGGGAACTGCTGGAAGCAGGGGTGCATTTCGGGCACCCTACACGCAAGTGGCATCCCAACATGAAGAAGTATATCTACGGCGCACGCAACGGCATCCACATCATCGACCTGCATAAGACCGTCGAGATGTTCGAGATTGCCCAGCGCGCCGTGAAGGACATCGTGAACTCAGGCGGACATATCCTGTTCGTCGGCACCAAGAAGCAGGCGCGCGACGCCATCAAAGAAGCGGCACTCCGCAGCCGCCAGTACTACATCACCCACCGCTGGCTCGGCGGCACGCTCACCAACTTCCGCACCATCCAGTCGCGCGTCCGACGCCTCAAAGAACTGGAACGCATGATTCAGGAAGGGGAGCTGGATCGCATCCCCAAAAAAGAGGCGGCGAAACTGCGCAAAGAGTACGAGAAACTGGAACGCAACCTCGGCGGGATCAAGGACATGCCCGGACTGCCCTCCGCGCTCTTTATCGTAGACCTCAAAGAGGAACACACCGCCGTTGCGGAGGCGAACCGATTGGGCATCACCACAATCGCTATTGTGGACACCAACTGCGACCCCGACGAGGTGGACTACCCCATCCCGGGCAACGATGACGCGATTCGCGCCATCCGCCTGATTGCGGGGCGCATCGCCGAGGCGATTATCGAAGAGAAGCAATTAGAGTGGCAAGGCGCAGAAGTGGTTGAGGAGATTCCCACCGTCGAGGAAGAGGCGCCGCTCTCGCCAGAACAGATTGCCGAGTACGGCAAGATGTTCGGCGAGGAGATAGAAGCGGAATCGCCTGCCTCGAACCCCAGCGAAGAGGTCGTGGACCGCGAGTGGGAGCTGATGCGCCGACACCGACTGGAAGACTTAGAGGAGGATTACCGATGAGCATCACACCGCAGATGATTAAGGAACTGCGCGACGAGACCGGCGCAGGGTTTATGGATTGTAAGCAAGCGTTAGAACAGGCTGGCGGCGACATGGAGGAGGCGCGCAAAATCCTCCGCCAGAAAGGCGCCGTGATTGCCACCAAACGCGCCAGCAAAGAGGTCAACCAGGGCGTGATTGCCGGCAAGGTCAGCGCCGACGGACGCACAGGCGTGCTGATTGACCTGCGCTGTGAGACCGACTTCGTGGCACGCAACGAGGAGTTTCTGGCGCTCGCCGAGGAACTGCTTCAGGCGGTCGAGGCGTTCGGGCAGGAAGGGCAACTGGAGACTCTGCTCCAGCAGCCTGCGCCCAGCGACTCCAGCCTCACCCTCGAAAAACGCATCGAGCTGGTGATGGGCAAGACGGGTGAGCGCGTCGCCCTGCAAAACTACGCGATTGCCCGCGTGCCCGAAGGCGCGAACGGCGTGGTGGATGTCTACATCCATCACAACAAGATGGTCGGCGTGATGGTGGTGCTGACTGGCTCCGCCGATACCGAAACCCTGCGCCAGCTGGCGCACGAGGTCGCCATCCAGATTGCGTGGAGTACGCCGACCTACATCAGCAAAGACGAAATCCCGCAAGAGGAGCTTCAGAAGGAGCTGGAGATTGAGAAACAGCGCGCCCTGAACGAGGGCAAGCCCGAACAGGTCGCCGAGAACATCGCGCGCGGGCGCGTCCAGAAAGGCTATATCCAGAAGGTCGCCCTGCTGGAGCAGCCCTACTATCGCGATGAGTCGAAGACCATCGGCGCGCTGCTGAAAGAGAAAGGCGCCGACATCACCGTTCAGCGATTCGTGCGGCTGGAAGTCGGCAGCGCATAAGGAGGGAACTATGGCAAATATCGGCAAAGTCGTACAGGTAATGGGTCCCGTCGTGGATGTGCGTTTCTCCGATGGGGAGCTGCCCGCTATCTACAACGCGATTGTCATCAAGGATGAGGCGCGCGGGATTAACTTGACCTGCGAGGTCGCTCAGCACCTGGGCGACGACATCGTGCGCACAATTGCGCTCTCCTCAACCGATGGGCTGGTGCGCGGCATGCCCGCAATTGACACAGGCGCGCCGATTACTGTGCCCGTCGGGCGCGAGACGCTCGGACGCCTGTTCAACCTGCTGGGCGAGCCGATTGATGAGCGCGGTCCCGTGAACGCTACCCGCCGCGCGCCCATTCACAAACCCGCGCCCTCGCTTGAAGAGCAGAATGTGCGCACGGAGATTCTGGAAACGGGACTGAAGGTCATTGACCTGCTCTGTCCGTTCAACAAAGGCGGTAAGATCGGACTGTTCGGCGGCGCAGGGCTGGGCAAGACCGTGTTGATTCAGGAGCTCATCCGCAATATCGCGACGGAACACCAGGGCGTGTCGGTGTTCGCGGGCGTGGGCGAGCGCACGCGCGAGGGCAACGACCTCTATCTGGAGATGAACGAGACGGGGGTTATTAATCAGACCGTGCTGGTGTTCGGGCAGATGAACGAGCCGCCCGGCGCACGCCTGCGCGTCGGACTGACTGCCCTCACGATGGCGGAATATTTCCGCGACGAAGAGGGGCAGGATGTGCTGGTGTTCATCGACAACATCTTCCGCTTCGTGCAGGCAGGCGCAGAGGTGTCGGCGCTGTTAGGACGCATGCCCTCCGCCGTAGGCTACCAGCCCACTCTGGCAACTGAGATGGGTGAGCTGCAGGAGCGCATCACCTCTACCAAGCGCGGTTCCATTACCTCCGTGCAAGCCATCTATGTGCCTGCCGACGACCCGACCGACCCGGCGCCTGCCACGACCTTCTCGCACCTGGACGCCTATGTGTATCTGGAGCGCCGTATCGCCGAGAAGGGGATTTATCCTGCCGTAGACCCGCTCGCCTCCACCTCCAAGAATCTGGACCCCGCGATTGTGGGCGAGGAACACTATCAGGTGGCGCGAAGCGTGCAGCAGATCCTCCAGCGCTATCGCGACCTGCAGGATATTATCGCCATTCTCGGCATCGACGAGCTGTCGGATGAGGATAAGCTCATCGTGGCGCGCGCCCGCAAGATCGAGCGCTTCCTGTCGCAGCCGTTCTTCCTCGCCGAGAAGTTCACGGGCAACCCCGGGCGCTATGTACGCATCGCCGACACTGTGCGCAGCTTCAAGATGATTGTGAACGGCGAGGTGGACGACCTGCCGGAGCAGGCGTTCTACATGTGCGGCACGATTGAGGATGTGTTCGAGAAGGCGAAGCGCCTGCAAGAGGGAGTGGCATAATGCGCGAGTTTCTGCTCTCGATTGTCAGCCCTGACAGGACAGTGCTGGAAGAGCGGGTGGTGCATGTGCGCCTGCCGGGCGCAGAAGGCTACTTCGGCGTGATGGCAGGGCACGCACCGTTTTTCACCGCGCTCCAATATGGCGTGGGCGAGTATCGTCGTGCCGATGGCGTGTCGCGCAAGTTCACAGTGCTGGGCGGCTTCGCCGAGGTGCTGCCCGACCGCACCATTGTGCTGGCGGACGCCGCGGAACTGGCGGAGGAGATTGACCCCGACCGCGCCCGTGTCGCGTTCCGCCGCGCGATGGAACTGCTCCAGCAACCGCTCTCGGAAGAGGAGCTGGCGGAGGCGAAGCTCGCGCTGGAACGCGCCAAGGCACGCCTGCGCGCAATTGGAGAACAGGTCTAACACGCGCCCCCCCTGAGGTTCAGGGGGGCACACCCCAATCACGATGGCACTTCCCAGATGGCTCAAGATTGCGCTGGGCGTCGGCGCAGGGATTGCGGGCGCGAACTGGTTCCTGCGCAGGGTCTGGTTCTATCGCGACCCCCAGCGCACTCCGCCCACTGACCCCGACCTGATTCTGGCGCCATGCGACGGCAAGGTGGTCTACATCCGCCCCGTGTCGGCAGAAGGAACCGTGTTTGCCGAAAAGCTGGGGCGCCCTATCCCCATCACCGAAATCACCCGCGCCGATTGGGAAGGAGTCTCCCCCGAAGGCTGGCTGATTGGAATCTACATGAGTCCGCTGGATGTGCATTACAACTACGCCCCGATTGCGGGCGTCGTGCGCAAAATTGTCTACACCCCCGCGAAAGCGAACCTGCCGATGGTGGATTTGTGGGAATATGTGAGCATGGCGTGGCTGCGTCGGGCGGTGGATTTGCTGGGCAAACGCTATCATCTGGAAAACGAGCGCCAGACCGTCTTTCTGGAAAACGAGCGCGTGCGCGTGGTGATGGTGGAAATCGCCGATAAGTTCGTGAACAAGATTACGACCTACATCCGCGAGGGCGAGCAGGTGCGTGCAGGGCAGAAGGTGTCGTTTATAGAGCGCGGGAGTCAGGTAGACCTGCTAATTTTCTCGCGTGCAGTGGAGATTCTCACGCACACGGGGGCGCAGGTGTATGGGGGTCTCACGCCCGTGGCGCGGCTGAAGGGCTGACTACCGTTTGCGAAAGCGCCCCATTCGGGCATAGAGGTAGCCCGCGACGAGTCCCACCAGCAAGCCGCCCAGCACGGGCGCGAGCGGTCCCGTCCAGCGCAGGGCGTACAGCAGATATGCCGCCCCCACAGAGAGCACAACCGCAACCCCGACAGCAGTGATGAGGATCGCGCGCAACTCCCGCACAGCGCGCTGCTGGAGCGTTTCCAGCCGTTCAAAATCGGCGTCGCCATTCTGCAGGTAGCGCGTCATCTCGCGCACTTCCGAGACCAGCAGTTCCGCGCCCGTCTCCGAGAGCAGGCGGCGTGAAGCGAGTTCGAAGGTGATATCCACCAGGGTTTCCGCGCCCCAGCCCTGTACTTTGGCTTCGATGCGCATCCAGATTCGGCGCGGGTCCAGGTGCAGACCCGTCTCGCCGCGCTGGAGGCTCAGCGTGGGCGCCTCTTCCAGCGTGCGGAAGCCGATACGCTCAAAGTAGCGCCGGATGCGCTGGCGCACCTCCTCCTCTGGCTGCCGCACCGAGCCAGACCATCGGAACTTCATGCGCTCTTTTCTCCGAGTTTGGCGGATTGGGGCGGCGTTTTGGCGCGTTTCTGGGGACGCCAGAGCCGTCGGCGCAGGTGAGCCGGCACGCGCCGCACCTGATGGCAGTTGCGACACCGCGCCTCGTAGTGGTCTTCCGCGCCCACCAGAATGGTCGGCTCGTCCCACGCGGCAGGACGACCGTCCACCAATCGCTGTGTGTGGCTGGCAGGGCGCCCGCACACCACACAGATCGCGCGGAGCTTGACCACCTCATCGGCAACCGCCATCAGCTGCGGCATAATCCCGAACGGCTGACGCCGAAAGTCCTGATCCAGCCCCGCGGCAATCACGGTTTTGCCCGCATCCGCCAGCTCCACACACAGGCGCACCAGTTTCTCGTCGAAAAACTGGGCTTCTTCAATCGCCACCACCTCAGTGTCGGGTTCCAGCAGGTTGAGAATCTCCTGTGTGTTGCGCACGGGCACGGCATCAATCTGCACGCCGTTATGCGTGGCGACGGCGGAGTGATGGAACCGATCATCGAGGGCATGTTTGAAGACCTGAATCTTTTTGCGTGCGTACATCGCACGGCGCACCAGCCGAATCAGCTCCTCCGACTTGCCCGCGAACATGCTCCCGCAAATCACAATCAGCTGCCCCAGCGGTTTCATGGCTCCCGCTGGGGTGATTCGCTGGGGCAAGAGGGATTCCTGCCCCCTAACATCCGCTACCGAAGTGGAACAGCACCATCAGCAGGTCGGCGTCATCCACAACGGCGTCGCAGTTCAGGTCGGCGTTCAAGCCGCGCCCTGTCGCACCGAACTGGAACAGCACTTGCAGGAGATCGGCATCGTCCACACAGCCGTTGCAGTCCACATCGCCGGGCAGGCAGCCGCCCGTGTCCAGCAAGAACGGGAAGGTACGGTTGTCGCTAAGACGCTTCACCTCGCCCACAAGATAACGCCCGTCTGGGCTGACATCCCGCACTGTCCAGTATGCATATCCGTCAGGCAGGGCGCAGGGAAACACTTCGTGCAGGTCCTGGAAGCCGTCCTGCACGCTCCAGCGGAACGGCACAATCACTGTGGGGCTACTGGTAGGGCGGTAGTAGCCGTAAACCGTGCCATCGTCGGCGATAGCTGTGGCGAAAACATAGTCATAAGGCGGCACAATCGTGTAGGTCGTGCCCGTGGGTATTTCCCACACATACGCCACATTGAGCGTGTTGCCCGGGCGCAAAAGCAGATAGCGTTCGTTGTGGGACACCCGGACGACGCGCGCGTCCAGGGGGGCACCCTGCTCTACCAGCGTTTCCACCGCGCAGAGGTCGGTCGAGCGAGCAGGGATGGGAATGCCGTCCTCCAGAACCCCGTAGAGGGTCTCACCGTCGGGCGAGACGACCATCCCGCTGAGGCGACGATGGATGTCCAGCCCCTCGCCTTCACGCCAGAGGAACCACACCTGCCCGGAGTTGCCCTGAATCGTGCCGACAACCGTTCTGCCGTCGGCGCTGAGAGAACGCGGTTGAGGCGCGCGGTTGCGATTGCGCGGATACAAATCCACAAACTGCCCCGTCTGTCGATTCCACAGGTAGCCGAAGGGGTTGCCCACCACAGCGACGATGGAGCCGTCCGCGCTGACCCCGCCCACGCCTGTTGCTGTCGAACTGACCGAACCCGACACAAAGCTGGGGATAAAATGCACCTGCCCGTTTGCCCAGTAGACGCCGTAGAAATTCCAGCTGTCGCGTACTGTGCCCACCACAATTGAGCCGTTGTGCGCCACATAATACGGCACGCCCCCGTAAAACCCATCCGGCGTCGGCAAAAGGGTAAGGCGCTGAGCGCTGGCAAGCCCAAAAACCATTCCCAGAGCCGTCAACAGAGCATATCGCATCGTCAGCCCTCCTTATCGTCCATTTGTGTCCAGCAGGTAGGCGTATCGAACTGTGCCGAACCACGCCGCGCCCGCAATGTAGCGCCCATCGGCGGAGAGGGCGTATGCGCCGTCCAGCACCACGCCGCCGAGGTAGGGCGCGAAAGTGGTGTTGAGGTTCTCCACGCCGTCCAGAAAGCCGTTTTCGCGCTTCCAGCGGATGGCGCCTACACTCCGTTGTGCGCCGACCAGAATGCGCCCATCATCGCTGATAGCATATGCGCTGCCATAGCCGCCGTTCGGCGCGCTTCCCAAGGAAATCACACCGCACGGATCCATATACAAAATCTGGTCGTTCGGCGCGCTTCCACCGCCGTAGCGTCCGTCGGTTGAGAGCGCCCAAACACCCGCAGGCAGCTGCTCCACGCCCCGCGCCAGAGTGAAACGGAACCCATACGCCGTGCCCAGCAGCCCGAACATGATTCCTGTGCGTGTAATCCCGTTTATCTGGGTGATAGAAGCGGGGGCATAGTGGAACACGCCATCCAGCCAGTAGCACCCCTTTGTTTCGCTCACCAGGTAGTTCGCGGCGATAATCCTGCCGTCGCCCGAAACGCCCTGAACCGTGATATTTTGCACCCCAGAAGGATAAGAAAGGAACTGATAAGTGAACCCGCTGCCCTGTCGGCGCCACACAATCGGCTCCCACTGATTGTTGAGCGCGACACTACCCACTACTGTGTTGCCGTCTTCCGAGACGCCGCGCGCCATCACGGATTGCGCGCCTGGCGGCAGTGGCAGGGGCACTTCTCCTGTCTGGCGCGTCCACCAGAAAGCGTAGGGGAAGTTGAGGCGTGGAGAGTACCCCACCAGCACCCGCGCGTCCGAAGTCATCGCAGCAACCTGCGTGTCTGGGCGCGTGGAGACCTGAGTCAGAGTCTGCACCCAGCCCGGTACAGCCGCCATAGCCAGGCTCAAAACCATCCACCATCGTTGCAAGCGCAACACCTCCTTTCTACAGGGTTTAATTAGACGATGATTTTGGATCAGCGTGCCGACTCCCTGCCACTTTACCACCCTTTTTTCGTCTAACTGGGCGACGGAGGTTTGTGGTGAATGCGAAAGAGAGATGGGCACAGGTTCGTTGTCGCTCTTCTAATTTTGCTGGCAGGCGTGAGCGCCCACGCCCAGAGCAGCGCGTATAAAGCCGTCCTGCGCTGGGTGCAGCCGACTCTGTATCCGCTCCATCTGGCGGTGAACGAGTCGGGCACGCACGCAGCCGTGCGAGTGGGCTACAACCTCGTGGGCTGGCTGAATCTGAACACAGGCGTGGTGGAGCGCATAATTCCCACGCGCCGATTCCCCCTCGTGGCGATTGAGCTGCGCCAGAACCGCCTGCTGATTGCAGACCAGACGCATCCCACGACGGGAGCGCGCCCGACGAGCCAGATTGCGCTCTGGGATGTCGCTTCGTGGCAGCCGATTCGGGTGATTGGCGTGAATGCGTCGCTTGTGAGCGCGACGCTTTCCCGCAGCGGCGACTATGTGGCGGCAGTGGGACGCGACCGCGTGGTGCGCGTGTGGCGCGTTTCAGATGGGGCGCTGGTAATGCAGGCGGCGCAGGCGTTCGTACCCACTGCGGTGGCGTTTACGGCGGATGAGACGCGCATCGTCACCTCTGACGCCTACGGCTATTTGCGGATGTGGAGCCTTTCGGGCGCGTATCTGGGGCAAACACGCATCGCGTGGACGGGCGCCCAGCGGCTGGCGAACTCGCCCGACGGCAACTGGCTGATTCTGGGCATGCCCAACACCGAAAGCCGCGCGTTGGGCTTCTCATGGCAGGCAGGAACAGTCGCATGGTACGCGCCCTACAATGGCGGCGTAACAGGGATTGCTTTCGCGCCGAATGCTGTGTTCATCGGCGCAACGGACGCGAACATCTATCAGCACGACCTCGCCACCGGGCAGCGCCTGACACAGTTCAACACCCGCACCAGCGTCCAGTCGCTGGGTATCGCGGGCAATCACAGCGTGCTGGTGGCAGGGTGCTTCCACTTCCCCTTTCTGGGTAACTTCCCGTTCAACCTCTTTTCGGACTACAATCTCGCGCTGGTGGAGGTGTGGTCGCCGAGCGGTGCGCGCTTGCGCCAGTTTTACGGCGACCTGACGCGCCCGATGGCGGTGGACGCATCCGAAAACGGCGTACATCTTGCGGCAGGCGATTTTGAAGGCAACCTTTACCTCATAAACAAATCCACCGGCGCTATCGTCAATCGCTTTGCGGCGCATTCGGATCAGGTGGGAAGCGTCGCGCTTTCGGCAAGCGGGCGCTACCTCGCCTCGTGTGACATGTATGAGGCGAAGCTCTGGGATGTGCAGAACCCTGCCAGCCCCGTGTTGCTTTACACTTTCGCGTCGCCTGAGCCAGGTATCACGCAGGTACGCCTCTCGCCTGATGAGCAGACGCTCGCCGTGGTGTCGCGTTCGGGGATTTTCGTGCTGGAGCGGGCAACGGGCGCGTTGCTCTTCTCCATCGCGGGCGGCGAGGAAGAGCGCTTCGCTCCCGAATGCGCCGCGTTCAGCCCCGATAGCCAGACGCTCGCCGTTGGAGGACGAATGAACAGCGTCTTCTTCTACGACGCGAACACAGGTAGCCTCGTTGGGCAGATTGAAACCGCCAGTGATGCCCACGACTTACGCTATGCGTCGGATGCCTCCCGACTGCTGATTGTAGAAAGCAGCAGGGTGCGGGTGGTAGACCTCAGTTCGGGCGCCGATGTCGCAAGCTACGAATCTACGGTAGAAGAGGCGCGGTTTGCCCTGAACGACACGATGCTCACCGTCCTGCGTGCGGGGAACACTTATCTGTGGGATTTTTCCAGCGAAACAGAACTCAGTCGGGCGATTATCCCATTCGATTCAGAGCTGCTGGCGTACAGCGACATGGCAACCGGGTCAGGTGGGCGAGTCTTTTACACTTCATTCGCCAATCACGGGATTGCGGCGTGGGTTTTGACCCGTCGCGCGGATGTGAACGGCGACGGCTGCGTGGACGACGCCGACCTGCTGGAAGTGTTGTTCGCGTTCGGGAGTGCAGGCAGCATGCCTGCCGATGTGAACGAAGATAGCGTTGTAGACGACGCCGACCTGCTGGAGGTGTTGTTTAACTTCGGGAACTGCTAAGAAAAATCCACAGTCTAAAACACAGCAATCCTGCGGGGACACCCCAAAGTAGAGGAGGTTAACGATGCGCACTCTGAGAAGGCAATGGTTCGGTGTTGTTTTAGTGGCTCTTTTGCTGAGTGTTGTCGTACCGACTCTGGTCGCCCAGATTCGCGATGACGAAGCGATATGCGCCCAGCGTATCCGCAATCTCACGACAGCGTTTGCGATGTACCTTCAGGACTACGATGAGATCATGCCCCTGGCATTTGGTCGCGATCGGTCTGGAACATGGCTCTATCAGTATGCGCATCCTGTTCCGCACGACTGGCGTACCGCTCAATCGGGGTGGCGTGATGCGTTCGCTTCGATGTGGGCAAATGCGCTTATTCCGTATCTGCGACACCCTCATGAGAATATGCACTGTCCCACCGCGATTGCGCGAAAGCTTTCAAGCGTGAGCGATTATGCCAACCCCTTGCGACGCCCCCTCAAGGTTTCGTATACCTACAACGGTCTGCTCCACCAACTTGTGATGGCGCGAGTCGAGCATCCCGCCACCGTGCCCGCTTTCTGGGAAGGCTTGGGGCGGTCTTATCTCGTGGGATTTGCTCTCAGTAACCCGAGACTGAATTGCTCGGACCCTGCGGCTGAATGCCGATATGCGCCGCGCCGTTCCGAGCCGCCGTACTGTCCGCTTACGGGCACCATGCTAACTCCAGACTCCCTGTGGATTCATCCCAGAGGGGTCACGATGGCTTTCGTGGATACCCATGTGCGGTGGCGTCGACTGGGATTGGTAACTTCGCCCAACGACACGAACCCCGAATACGACCCTTACACAGGCTACAACAGTTCGGGTGTGCCGAGCAACTTCTGGTGGGATGGCTGTTATCCCCTTGTATTCCGCCCATACTGAGGAGGTGGCATCATGCGTACTCTGATGGTGTGCTTAGTGGTTTGTAGTGTGATAGGAGTTGCTTCAAGCCAGCTGGCTACACGATGGTATCGACTGTATGGCGCTGAAAACTACGAGACGGTGCTGAAAGACTTACAATACAGTGCTGGCGTCCTGTACGGGCTGACAAGTTTGTATCAGCCCACAGGCGATGACGCAATTAGCCTTGTGCGCTACACTCTTGGCGGCGCGCTGGTGGATGTACGCCCCTACGGGTTTGCCAACGGCGCGCAGGAAGACGCCTTCGGTGTTGTACCGCTCCCGAACGGAGAGAGCCTGGTGGTGTGCGCCCTCTCCGAACCTGCATGGGGAAGCAACGGACCGCTCCCAGAGCGCACCACGATTGTCTACTATCCTGCTGGGGGATACGCGCTCGCAGAAAGGCGTGCGCTGGGTGTACCCGCTGCTTTGACCTTCAACGGCGAAACGCTCTATATCGGCTTCAACACCCACCTGCGCCAGTTTGGCTACCACGCCGTAGACCCTTCCACCCTGACGGTGCAGACCACGACAATAACAGGTAGCGACGGCTACCTGCTGGGCATTGCGTGGTCTCCTGCAAGCGGGGTTGTGCTGAACGGCTGGAACGGGAGCGCCACGGGGCGCAAGGGGTTCTACTGGCAAAGCGATACCTTCACCTTTCTGGACGACCCCTTCGGGTTCGTGCTTCACGCCCTGCCACTGGAGAGCCAGCTGGTGTACTCGTGGGGAAGCGCTGATGAGGCGGCAGCGTGTATGTTCGGTCCCGCGGGAATTGAAGGCGACAAGGTGCTGTTGAAATCAGGCGGTAATTTTCTGTACGCCCTTGCTCTGTCTGACTCTGGCAACGCGCTTCTGATACGCTTGAACACGGAGACCCTTGCACGCGAGTGGGAAACCCCCTTACAGGACCTTTATCTCACCGACTGGAGCATCGACGCCGCGGGGAATGTTTACCTGCTGAGGCTGGGAACCCTGATAAAGGTTCGAGCCGATGGCACAATCGCGTGGCAAGCCCCCGTTCCTGTCCCTGAAGAACTTGTTCGCGAGGGGTGGTGGGTTGCATTTTCCCGACTGGCTCTTGTCGATAGTGGGCGTTTCGCGATAGGGGGCGTTGCCAACGACTTCACCGAGAGCCATCGAATGCGCCACGCCTTTGTGCTGCTCGTGGCACTTGCGGGCGACACCAACGGTGACGGATGCGTGGATGACACAGACCTGGTGAATGTCCTCTTCGCCTTTGGCAGCGATGAACCCAACGCAGACCTCAACGATGACGGCATCGTAGACGACGCCGACCTGCTGGAAGTGCTGTTCAACTTCGGGAACTGCTGAAGGCATGCTGTTGCTGGGGTACAACGGGGGACAGGGCACAGGCTCCTTCCCCCTGTTTTTTACCCTCCTTTAATGCATGTGGGGTATCATGGCGTTTGACTGAAAGGTCATTAGAAGGAGGTTCTGCATGCGACGGAGCGGCTGGCTATGGGTGTTCTGGGCGGTTCTCAGCATTGCGCTGGCGCACGACCACGGCAAACCCCTGAAGCCGATTCCCATCCCACCGAAAGGCACGGCGGAGGCGGTTCGGGCGGCAGAGTCCGATTTGCCGGGCGGCGCAAAAGCGGAGGGCAGAGCAGGCGATTTTGTGCTGCGCAATCATGAGGCGACTTTTGTGATTGCGGGCGCACGGCGCACTTCGGGTTATTCGTTGTACGGGGGGCGCCTGCTGGATGCGGTTCGGAATGCAGGCGGGCACGACGCCGATATGCTCGGCGAGATGTTTCTGGCAGTGATGGACGCGCGGGGACTCACCAACGCGCGCCTGCTGAAAGCGGTTTCCGTGCGTGTGGAATCGGAAGGGGGTGAGGGCAAGCCCGCGATTGTGCGCGCCGAGATGGTGGATGAGCGCTTCCCGATTGTGGATCAGGCGCTTCGCACACCCAGCCAGCCGATAGGGGTTCACGCCACGCTCACCTACACGCTCAATCCCGATAGCCCCACTCTGCAGATTGAATGCCAGCTGCAGAATGCCACCTCCAGCCCCCAGCGCTATACGCTCATGCTGGGCTGGGTTCAGGGCGATGGGATGGTAATGTTTCTCCCGCCGTTCGGGAGCGCGAGCCATGCGTTTCGGTTCGCGGGTCCGCCCGCGCTGGGGCTGTTGCAAACGCTTCGGGGCGCCATCCCGTTTGTGGCGAATGTCGGCTCGCGCCTGGCGTATGGTGTCTACCTCACAGAGGGCGTCTTCACTCAGGTACAGAAGGTGCAGGACATCTATCTCGTTCCGCTCGTGATGAATGCGCCTGTAGAGCCGCAACACACGCTCACCGTGCGCTGGGCGTTCACTGTCTCAGAAGGCGAGCTGGAAACCATTCGGCGCGAGTGGCGTCGGCATCAGAACACGCAGGCAGAGCTGGTTACCCTGCGCGGGCGCGTGATTGACAACACGGGCAAGCCCCTCCCCGACGCGCGGGTCTATCTGATGAACGGCTCGGACGAATTTGTTACGCTTGCCACGACCGATGAGCTGGGGCGTTTCACCGCGCAGCTGACGCCGGGCGCCTATCAGGGGATGGCGTTTGCGGATCATCATAGCCCGCGCGCTTTTCGAGTGGAGGCTCCCGCCAGCGAAACGCCCATCATTACGCTGGAGGCGCCCGCTTTGCTCCAGATTCGCGCCCTGAACGAACGCCGACGCCCCGAACCTGTCGCCGTCGTGTTCGAACGGCTGGAATCGGCGAGCGTTCCGAAGCCTGAGCGTGTGCGATTCGGCGAAGAGGGCAACTTCGGACGCTTCGAACGCACCTACTTCAGCCTCACAGGCGACGAAACGCTCCCGGTGGAGCCGGGCAAGTATCGCATCACGCTCACGCGCGGCTTTGAATATGAGGTTGCCCAGCAGGAGCTCACGCTGGTTTCTGGCGAAACGACCCTCCTTGAGGCAATCCTGAAACATACCGCCCCGATGCCGGGCTATCTGGCGGGCGATTTCCATGTGCATGCCCTGCCCTCGCCCGATTCCCACGACCCGCTGGCGGATAAGGTGAAGGCGTATATTGCCTGCGGCGTGCATATCCTGACCGCCACCGACCACGACATCAACACCGACTTCAGCCCTGTGATTCGCCAGCTGAAAGCGGAGAACCGCATCGTGTCCATCGTGGGCACGGAGATTACGCCCGTCTGGCCGCTGGGACACTTTAATGCCTACCCCCAGCGCTATGACCCGAACCTGCCCAATAACGGCGCGGTCTCGTGGTATGATCTGGGTGCGAAGGAGATTTTTGAGGCGGCGCGTAAAAACTACGACGGCGATGTGATTGTGCAGGTGAACCATCCCCGTGCGCCCACGATGGGTTATTTTGCCTATGTGGGCTTTGACCCCAAAACCGGCGAAATCAAACGCGCCGAAGAGTTTTCCGACGCTTTTGACGCAATAGAGGTCTTCAACGGCGATAACCCCAGCGGCGCAGAGCTCGTGATGCAGGACTGGTACTACTTCCTGAATCAGGGCAAGCGCTATCTGGCGATTGGCAACACCGACAGCCACCACGCTTATCGGCTTCAGCCGGGCTATCCGCGCACTTACATCTACTTTGGACATCGCGACCCGCGCCGCGTGACGCCCGCGAACCTCACCGCGACCATGCGACAGGGCAATCTCGTGGTGTGCGGCGGACCGATGCTCACTTTTTACGCCCAGGAGAACCGAAGCCGTGTACCGATTGGGGGCACGGTGCGCGTGAAGAGCGACACGCTCACGCTGGTGGCAGAGGTGCGCGCGCCCTCGTGGATTCGCACAAACAAATTGCAGGTGGTGGTGAACGGGCAGGTGGTGAAAGAGGTTGTGCTGAACCAGCCCGAAAACGCGCCGCTGAACTATCGGGGCACGATTCAGGTGCCTCTGCCGCCTGATGCGCCCAGAGGCTGGGTGATTCTGATTGCTCGTGGCGAGAAGTTCACGGCGCTTTATGGGGCGTACCCGCTTTCGTTCACCAACCCGCTCTACTGGGAGCGCGAGTAGAGGCATGTGGCTCTGGTGCGTGCTAAGCGTGCTGCTGATTCAGGGCGCCATTTTGCTGTGGCACTGGTTTTATTGGCGCGCCCAAACGAAGGGATAGGGTATCCTACAGGCGATGCTAACGAACGAGGAGCGTCGCGTAGGGATCTATCACGGAGCGCATCAGCCGATTGACCCCGCCTCCGTGACGCCCGATACCCCGCTGGAGGCGTTGAATCTTAATTGGCGCGAAAAAGACTTGCCTGAGCGTGTCCGCACGCGCCATGTGCATCGGTTGCACCCATATCTGGGCAAGTTCATCCCGCAGCTGGTGGAGGTCTTCCTGCGCAAATATTTCCAGCCCGGTCAGACCGTGTTAGACCCATTCGTCGGCTCTGGGACAACACTGGTGCAGGCGAATGAGCTGGGCATACACGCTGTGGGTTATGATGTGTCTGCCTTCAATGTGATGTTGTGTCGCGCTAAAACGGAAGTTTACGACCTCTCCCGTATGCGGTGGGAAGTGTTCGACGCATTGGCACAAACCGAACGCCTGCTAACACGGCGGAACAGTCAGCTCTCGTTACTGGGGGAGGTAGAACCGTGCGTTTTGGAAGTGGATTCGCCTCGCTCCGACTATTTAAGGATGTGGTACGCGCCGCAGGCGCTCCGCGAGCTGCTGACTTATCGCTCCGTCATAGAGCAGGGGGACTATCTTTACAAGGATTTATTGCGGGTCATCCTCTCGCGCTCGGCACGATCCGCTCGCCTGACGCCCCATTACGACCTGGATTTCCCCAAGAAACCGCAAACCGAGCCGTACTGGTGCTATAAACACCGGCGCGTCTGCGAGCCGACAACCGAAGCCCTTAAGTTTCTGAAGCGCTATAGCGAGGACACGGTTCGGCGCGTTGCTGAGTTTGCTTATGTACGCACGAACGCTCGTGTCGAGATTCACCACGCAGATAGCCGCGAGGCTTGCTTCCCGCCAGTGGACGGTATCATCACCAGTCCCCCCTATGTAGGGCTTATTGATTACCATGACCAGCATGCGTATGCCTACCACCTGCTGAATCTTCCCGATTTAAGCGTGCGCGAGATTGGCGCCGCCTCGAATGGCGCGTCGGAACGGGCAAAGGCTCAATATATGGCAGATATTGCGGCTGTTTTCCGCCGTGCGCTGGAGGTTATGCCCTCTAACGCGCCGATTATTGTTGTCGCTAACGATAAGCACAACCTTTATCCAGAGATTGCCCGCCAGCTCGATGTCGTGGAAGAGGGCGTGCTTCACCGTCATGTTAATCGGCGTACAGGGAGACGCTCAACGGAGTTTTTCGAGTCGGTTTTCATCTGGAGGAAACGCTGATGGCAGGTGGAGACCCTATCAACTACAAGACACAGGAACAGATCAAGAGTTATCTTCGCAAGTTTATTGAAAAGTTGCTCTCGGAAACAAAAGGAGATGACAAAAAGGTCTCGCACGATTCTACTGCGAATAAAGCCACACTGAAGCCATTCCATGCAGCAGTGCTTCCTGCTCCTCTACGGGGCATCAGCGAGCTTGAGAGGAAGTTCAGCACCCGATTAGGCAGCACTTTTGAGCAGTGCGCCCTGTTCATCGCCCGACAGTACCATCGGGACGCCAGACGCAACCACAAAATTTCAGCGCAGGTAAGCAAGGAAGCGATTGATGCCATTGATGCTCAGGTAAGAAACTTTGAGAGAATGGCAACCAAGGGTCAGAGACTGGCGTTTGCTGATATGGTCAACTCGGTGCTGGCAGCGGGTGCCAGTAGCGCTACACAGTTTCTCGAAGCAACTGCGGATATTTATATTCTCACGCACAACGGTAACGAACTATTCTTCGAGATCAAGTCACCGCAGCCGAACAAAGGGCAGTGTTTGGAGGTTACCCAGCGATTGCTGCGCATCCACCTGATTAAAGGGAAACCCCGTCCCGAAGTCCAGGCGTACTTTGCGCTTCCGTATAACCCGTATGGACATTCGCGCGAGGACTATCAGTGGAACTATGCGAAAAACTATGCCCCTTTTGAGGATGCTGTGCTGATTGGAGCAGAATTCTGGAACCTGATAGGCGGCGAGGGAACTTACGAGGCGCTCCTCGCAATCTACGAAGAGGTCGGGCGAGAGTTTGAGCAGAAGATATTGCAAACTTTCGGGATCAGGTCCTCCTCATAGTCCCCCCTTCCCATACCGCCAGCTCACCCCTACCGCCACCACAAGCAACCCCAGCCCCACAGGGAGCGTTACAGGAAGCGTGTGATGGAACCACAGAATGCTCAAGGGCGCCATTGGGAGTCCGAGCAGCGCCAACCCCATGCCGAGAAGCCCCCACAGCACGGCGTTGACACCCCCGAAGATGCTCAAAATCAGCCCAGTACCGACCCCTATCGCCAGACAGATGCTCAGCGCAATCCCAAGCGGTACGAAAAGGTGAGGTTTTCGCGCCAGTTGGACGCCCACCACGATAGCGCTTGGTATTGCCGCCAGCAGACCAGACCCACCCCCGATAAAGAAGACGAGCATATACTGACCATCGCGCAACATATTCGGGTCTTCCAGCATGGAAAGCCCATGCAGCAGGAGCGCGCTGCTCTCCACCCCTGCCACCAGTGCCAACAGCACCCCCAGCAAAATCTGCACCCCGTGAGGCATACCTGACAGCACAGTTTAAAGAATACCCGATATAGCAGGAAAAAGAGATTCTGTGAGCAAACGATTCCCCTCAGGAGGGCACAGCGATGCATGTTGTGAATGCGCCGCAGAATCGTTTGCGGGGCGGCTTGCCCAAAGTCGGGATTCGCCCCACGATAGATGGGCGTCGGCAGGGCGTGCGCGAGAGCATGGAAGCCCACACGATGGCGATGGCGCACGCCGTCGCGAAACTGATTACCGAAAATCTGCGCCATGCCTGCGGGCTACCCGTGGAGTGCGTGATTGCCGACACCTGCATCGGCGGAATCGCCGAAGCGATTGCCTGCGAAGAGAAGTTCGAGCGCGAAGGAGTGGGGGTCAGCCTCACCGTGTCGCGCAGCTGGTGCTACGGCTACGAGACGATGGACATCCACCCCACGCGCCCCAAAGCCGTGTGGGGCTTCAACGGCACGGAGCGCCCCGGCGCGGTCTACCTCGCCGCGGTGATGGCAGCGCACGCGAATAAGGGGCTGCCCGCCTTCAGCATCTACGGGCGCGATGTGCAGGACGCCGACGACCTCACCATCCCGCCCGATGTCGCCGAACGAATCCTGCAGTTCGTGCAGGCAGGAATCGCCGTCGCCACCATGCGCGAGAAGACCTATGTGTCGATGGGCAATGTCTCGATGGGCATCGTCGGCTCACTGGTGGACCAGAACTTCCTGCAGCAGTATCTGGGCATGCGCACGATGACCGTGGATATGGTGGAGTTCGTGCGCCGTATGGAGCGCGGAATCTACGACAAAGACGAATACGAACGCGCCCTGCGCTGGGTCAAAACCCACTGCAAAGAAGGCAAAGACTACAACCCGCCCGAAAAGCAGATGAGCCGCGCCGAAAAAGACCGCGCGTGGGAAATCAGTGTCCAGATGGCGCTAATTGCCCGCGACCTGATGGTGGGCAACCCGAAACTCGCTGAGATGGGCTACGAGGAAGAGGCGCTCGGCTTCAACGGCATCGCGGGCGGCTTTCAGGGACAACGCCAGTGGACTGACCACCTGCCCAACGGCGACTTTATGGAGGCGATCCTCTGCTCCAGCTTTGACTGGAATGGCATCCGCCAGCCGTATATTCTGGCGACGGAGAACGACTACCTGAACGGCGTCTGCATGCTGTTCGGGCACCTGCTAACGGGCGGTGCGCAAATTTTCGCCGATGTGCGCACCTACTGGTCGCCTGACGCCGTAAAGCGTGTCGCGGGCTACACCCTGCCCGACGAGGCTTCAGAAGGGTTCCTGCACCTGATCAACTCGGGACCCGCGGCGCTGGATGGCACAGGCGAGCAGACGCTCGACGGTAAGCCCGCCATCAAGCCATGGTGGCAGGTGACGCCAGAAGAGGTGGAGCGCTGTCTGCAGGCGACCACATGGCACTGCGCGATGCTGGAGTATTTCCGCGGCGGAGGCTGGAGCACGCGCTTCCGCACGCGCGGCGGCATGCCCGCCACCATGTTCCGCCTGAACCTCGTGGAGGGGCTGGGTCCCGTGATGCAGATTGCCGAAGGCTACACGATTGAGCTGCCCGACGCGGTTCACACGATTCTGGACGAGCGCACGAACCCCACCTGGCCCACCACATGGTTTGTGCCGCGCACGACAGGGCACGGTGCGTTTCGGGATGTCTACACGGTGATGGCGCACTGGGGCGCGAACCACTGCGTGCTGAGCTATGGGCATATCGGGCATGCGCTCATCACGCTCTGCTCGATGTTGCGCATCCCCGTGGCGATGCACAATGTGCCCTCAGAACGCATCTTCCGCCCGCACCAGTGGGGCATGTTCGGCACGACAGAGTCGGAGAGCGCGGATTTTCGGGCGTGCCAGGCATACGGTCCGCTATACCGATAGGGGGCTACGGCGCGTTGGGGCGCACGGCGAGCGTCTTTTCGTGGGTGTAGAGCGCAAAACCCGACGGCGCGCCTTTCGGCTTGCGCACATACTTGCGCAGGGTGTAGTCCACCTCCACGATATGCGCGTGTCGGTCGGCGCTGTTCTGGGCGGCGAGTTTCGCGGCGAACTCTAAGGTGCGTCGGGGCACGCGCTCAGGTTGATTGTTCGTGCGGATAATCACATGCGCTCCTGTGCCTGCACGCACATGGAGCCACCAATCGTTGGGGCGCGCCACGCGGGTCAGCAGGTAGTCGTTCGCTTCGGCGTTTTCGCCCACCAGCACCTGATAGCCGTCGGGGCTGAGATGCACGCGGATGCGGTGTCCTTCAAAGGGGTCTTTCTCGGCGCGTTTGGCGGGGTGCAGCGGGGCAGTTTCGCGCAGCCAGCCGCGCGCTCGGGCTTCTTCCAGAATCGGGCGCAGGTCGGTCTCGGTGTGCGCGTTTTCGGTGCGTTCCAACGCGAGGCGCAACGCCTCCGCTTCCTCGCTCAGTATGCCGTAGCGCTGTGCCAGCTCGTTTTGATGCTCACGGGCGCGGCGCGCTTTCTGAAAATAGCGCTCGGCGTTCTCCACCACGCTTCGGGTGGGGTCTATCGGGATTTCAATCGTGGGCATATCGGGGTGCGTGTAGTCAGGGGCAAGCAGTTTCGTGGCGTCTGGCTCCAGCGTATGTCCGAAGGCGAGAATCAGCTCCCCAAACAGTTGCCAGCGGTCGGCGTGGAGACCCTCTTCGAGGGCGCGTTCAATCTCTTCCAGAGCGCGCTGGCGTGCCTGAAGCGCTTTGCGCAGGGCGGGCAGGAGGGTATTGCGCAAGGCGTCCATGCGGGCGTGGCGAATGCGCTCGTCGAACACGGTCTCCCACGCGCTGTTGAGGCTCTGACGCGGGTGCTGCCACGCGGGGGGAAACTGCAGGGTTGGGAAAGGGTAGGCGCCTATCGCCCGATGGGTGTTGGGGTCGCGTATGACCACAGGCTCCCAGCGTGCGTGGCGCAGGCGTTCCACCCATGCCAACAGGCTCTCAAAACCGCCTTCGGCGACGGCGTTCAGTTCCTGCGCTGTGAAGCCGCTCAAGCCCTCCAGATATGCCTGCCAGTCGCCCTCCGCCTGCTCCCAGAGGGCGCGCCATTCGGCATCGCTCAGCGTCAGCGGGTTGCGCAGACCCTCCACGCGCGTCGGAGGCAACTGATACCGCTCCGCCGAACGGATGGGGCGCACCGCACTCTGCTTAGGTGAAACCCACTTAATCGCGCTCTGAATCAGCCCCGACGGGTTCACCAGAATGATGTTGGAGTGCTTGCCCATCAGCTCCACCATCAGGCGGTATTCGCCCTCGCGCGTGCGCACATGCAGGCTCACGATGCGGTCAAACCCGATCTGCTCGATCTGGGTGAGGGTTCCGCCCTCTATGTGCTTGCGCAGGCTCTGCAGAAACGGGGGCGGCGTGGGCGCGTTCGGCGGGCGTTTGCTGACCCTATGGAGCCGCGCGAACTGGGCATCGGCAGAAATCAGCAGATAATGTTCGCGGCGCTGAGCGTAGACCTCCAGCACCACCGTGAGTGGCTCAGGCTGGCGGATGTCCTGAATTCGTCCCCCCACCAGCGGCTGGCACTCGGTCAGCACCGCATACAGGTTCAGACTGTCAAACGGGATATTTTTCGGTGTCGCCACCGCTTATGCCCCCTCGTGCGGCTCGCTCCAATCGCCGACCGAAAGCACCTCCTCCTCCAGCCAGACGCCGAACTGCTCATACACACGCTGTTTCACGAAGTCGGCGAGTTTGCGGAAATCCGTGGCGGTTGCCCATCCCCGATTAATCAGAAAGTTGGCGTGTTTGCGCGAGACGCACGCGCCGCCAACGGTGTAGCCTTTCAGCCCGCACGCCTCTATCAGAAAGCCTGCAGGCACGACGCCCACTTCACGCAGTGGCTTTGGCAGCTGAGGCAGGCGCTCGGCTAACTCGTAAGAGTAGACATTTTTGAAGAAACTGCCCGCCGACGATTCGGGCGGTTGCTTCTCGATGCGCTGGCGCTGCAGTTCGCGCGCGCGAGCCAGAATCTTCAGGCGCTGGTCGGGCTGCAGACGCAACTTCACGCTCAGCAGGGCGGTAGGCGGCGCGTTCGGACGGCGCAGTTTGCTATCACGATAGGAAAACTCCATCCAGTCGGGCGAAACCCACTGCCGACGCCCCTCCGACACCAGCTCAATTGCGATTAACAGGTCGGCAATATTGTGGCGATACGCGCCTGCGTTGGAGACCAGCGCGCCGCCTAATGTGCCCGGAATCCCGACGGCGAACTCCAGCCCGCTCAAGCCCGCGCGCGCCGTCTTCAAAAACAGCTCCTGAAATGCAATCCCCGTCTGGGCGTAGGTCTCCTCGCCAATCTCGGCGCGGTCGCAGGCGTTATACAGCACCACCGCCGGGATGCCGCGGTCGCTGACCAGAATGTTGCTCCCGTGCCCCATAATAAAGGTGGGCACGCCGTGCTGCTGACACCATTCGGCGATTCGGGCGAACTCGTCGATATGGCGCACCCGATAAAAAAGCGCCGCGGGACCGCCCACGCGCAGGGTGGTGTGGCGGCGCATCGGCTCCGAACGGCGGATTGGCTCCGAGCAAAGCGGCGTCAGCGACTCTAAAACCGCATCCCAGCTCATCCAACCGCGCGCAGCACTTTGCCCGCCTTCAAACAGCGCGTACACACCTTGATACGGCGCACTGTCTTCCCGCCGTTCACATAGGCGCGGACGGTCTGCAAATTCGGCGCCCACTGCCGATTCGTCTTTGGGGCACGATAGCGCCACTGACCCGAATGGCGGTGCTGAATATTGTGCCCGAACATCGGACCTTTTCCACAGATTTCGCAAACGCGTGCCATTTCCTTATTTGCCTCCTGTTTGCAACCCCACATTGTACCCCAAACCCGCGCGAAGTTGCATGCCCCTGCGCTCCGTGTCCCTTCTCTGGGAGAGTGAACAGGAATGCGACAGACCCTGATTCGATGGCTCTGGCAAGCGCTGCGCCCTTCGGTAGAGAAATGGCTGAACGAGCGCGCTCTGCGTCTGCCGCGCGCCCAGCGGGAAGCAATTGCGCACCGTTTTCAGGTGCCCGCCGAACTGGTGGAGCAACTCGAAAACGCCCTGCGCCAGATTGTGCTGTATCAACTGGAGCGGTGGGAGCCATGATGGACTGGATGCAGTTCGCAACCGTGGTCAGCATGCTCATCGGCTGGACGCTGCTATTGACACGCCAGATTCTGACCCGCATGGACAAGCTGGTGGAATCTGCCCGCGAGCAGGAGCAGACCGTGACCGACGAGTTCATCGCCTATCTGCGTGAGAGCGTGCATCGCACAGAAGAGTCCTACGAGCGCATGGAGCAGACCCTGCACGAGATTCGCGAAGTGCTGCTGAGCCTGCGCCACACGCTCCACCAGTGGCTGGACTCGCATAAGCCCTGAGGAGGTGCGCCATGATTACGGTTCAGCGTGAGGATGTGAAGCGCAAACTGCGCCTGAGCGGCACCGCCTACGATAGCGATATTGACGCGCTGATCGACGAGATGGTGCCCGCAATCCGATATGCGATAGACCCCGTGTATCTGCAATCGCCCGACCCCGATTTGCTGGCATTGTTGAATCTGGGCGCGCTGGAGCTGGTGGCGGGCGAGATGAGCGCCACCCTCTGGCGCGAGGTGGGCGCGTGGGTCGGCTTTCGGCTCGGCTGGCTCCAGATTACGCCCGCCTACTTCCCGCCGAACCCGTTAGACCCGTCGGGACTCAAAGCGCAGGGCTATGCCCGACTCGCGCCCTACCTGCGCCGCAACGCGCGATTGCAGTTCATCGTCCGACAGCCTCGCGACTCAGAAGAGGAGGCATAGCCGATGCAGATTGGTCAACTGGTGCGCCACTGGTTTCAGCGTTACGGGGAGCCGTTTCAGGTGGGCGGGCAGAGCTTTTATGGGCTGTTCTCGCCCCCGCCGCCAGAGCTGCTGGAGTGGTTTTTCTCTCCAACCGAGCGCGCGAGCTTGCCCTACCCCGTCTGGATGCTCGCTCACCTGCCCGATGTGTTGCTTCTGCCCGACGACACTTTCCTGTGGCGCGGTACGGCTTATCGTGTCTACAAAGCGCTGGAATACCGCATCGGCACAGAGCCAATTTACCGCCTTGTGATTGTGGGGGCAATATGAGGGGGTTTTAGTAGGGGCGAGGCGTGCCTCGCCCCTACCAGAGACGCCTTAAAGGGGTAGGTTTTTTGAGAGGGACGCCGGCTTATGCGCTCCCGGAGCATGTTGGGGAACGCCCCCGCCTTGACGGCTGAAGCCGTTCCTACGAGACGAAGCCGACCTGCGTCGGCTGATAAAGCCAGCGGAGGCTGGCTTTGTTTCTTAGGAACGGCTTCAGCCGTCCCGTTCAGCGGTGATTTTTCGAACACCCTCCCTCTTGATTTTTCCCCGTGCCAATTGGGTATACTGTATAGGCACGGCGACCGTAGCTCAGTCGGTTAGAGCGCCTGACTGTGGCTCAGGAGGTCGTGGGTTCGAATCCCATCGGTCGCCCCAGCATGGGCCGTTAGCTCAGTTGGTAGAGCAGCTGACTCTTAATCAGCGGGTCGCAGGTTCGAGTCCTGCACGGCCCACCACTTGTAAGCGTCGGGGCGTGGCGCAGTATGGTTAGCGCGCTACCATGGGGTGGTAGAGGTCCCCGGTTCGAGTCCGGGCGCCCCGACCATTTCACTCTTGCGCCCGTAGCTCAGCGGACCAGAGCACCAGACTTCGGATCTGGGGGTCGGGGGTTCGAATCCCTCCGGGCGCGCCAGCACGGAGAGGTGCCGGAGCGGCTGAACGGGCCCGACTCGAAATCGGGAACCCTCCCAAAAGGGGGGTCGTGGGTTCGAATCCCACCCTCTCCGCCATCACAACGATGTTCTGGACCGACACACACTGCCATCTGAATCACCCCGACCTCCTGAGCGAGTGGGAGGCTGTTGTGGCACGCGCCCAGCAGGGGGGTGTGCAACGCTTTGTGGTGGTGGGCTACGACCTCGAAAGCAGCCAGCGCGCGGTACAACTCGCTGAACAGCACCCCAGCCTCTATGCGACAGTCGGCATTCATCCCCACGACGCGGCACAGTGGAACCCCGCCACCCACCAGCAACTCGCTGAACTGTGTCAACACCCGCGCGTGGTGGCAATCGGTGAAATTGGGCTCGATTTCTATCGCGACCTCTCGCCCCGTGAGGTGCAATATGAAGCGTTCCACGCCCAGATGACCCTCGCCCAGACACTCCAGCTGCCTGTGGTGATTCACTGTCGCGAGGCGTATGACCCGCTGCTGGAGGTGCTGGCGCAATACCCTTCGGTGCGGGGCGTGTTGCACTGTTTTTCGGGCACAGAGACGCATGCCCGCCGCGGGCTGGAACTGGGCTACTGGCTGGGGATTGGCGGCGTGATAACTTTTCGGAGCGCCGAATCGCTCCGCGCGATTGTGCGCGAGACGCCTCGCGATCGCATCGTACTGGAGACCGACGCCCCTTACCTTGCGCCACACCCCTATCGGGGCAAGCGCAACGAGCCTGCCTACATTCCCTTAATCGCCCAGCAGCTCGCCGCCCTGTGGGAAATGCCCCTTGACGCCCTTGCTGAACTGACAGAGCGAAATGTGCGCCAGCTTTTTCCTCGCATCACACACGCTCCGTAGCAGGTACACTTAACGCCAGCATGACATTGCGTGCAGAGGGGCTGCGTCGCGCCTATCGCAAGCGCGTGGTGGTGCGCGATGTGAGCCTGGAAGTGGCGCGGGGCGAGGTCGTGGGGCTGCTGGGTCCCAACGGCGCAGGCAAGACGACCACCTTTTATATGGTGGTGGGGCTGATTCGCCCGCACGGAGGGCGCGTGTTTCTGGGGGAGCAGGATATCACCCGCCTGCCGATGTATCAGCGTGCGCGGCTCGGCATCGGCTACCTGCCACAGGAAGCCTCCGTCTTCCGCCAGCTCACGGTAGAGCAGAACCTGCATCTGGTACTGGAGATGAACGGCGTCCCCCGCGAGGAGCGCCGCGCCCGCGTGGAGCGCCTGCTGGAAGAGTTTCATATCGCCCACCTGCGCCATCAGAAAGGCTACGCACTTTCGGGAGGCGAGCGCCGCCGCGTGGAAATCGCCCGCGCCTTAGCCCTTGAACCCGCCTTCCTGCTGCTGGACGAACCCTTCACGGGGATTGACCCCAAAACGATTGAGGAACTGCAGGAGATTATTCTGGCACTCCGCGAGCGGAATATCGGTGTGCTGATTACCGACCACAATGTGAGCGCGACTTTGCGCATCACCGACCGCAGCTATATCCTCGCCGACGGCACGATTGTGGCGCAGGGCACGCCCGAAGAGGTGATTGCCAACCCGCTCGCCCGCAAGTTCTACTTCGGCGAGAGCTTTGAGTGGTATCCGTAAGTCCCCCTCAAAAACACGCCTCCTGTTGCCGACAATTTTGCCAGCACAGGAGGTCGCGATGAGTATTCAGCTCAAAAGTAGCGCCAGAGGGTATCGCCTGAGCCTCGCAGGCGAAATCGGCTACGCCCAGGTGAACGAACTCTATCAGGTAGCGCAGCAGATTGCCAAAAACCCGAAGCCGACCACGATTGAGTGGGAAAACCTGCACGCCATTCACTACGCGGGAGTTCAGGTGCTGATTGCGCTGGGCAAGAGCCTGCAGAATCACAATCTCCCTTTGCGCTACAAGGAGCCTGCGCCCGATTTATACGCCCAGCTGGAGCGCTATGGACTGTGGCAAGCAATGATTGAAAGTTAAGGAGGCACGCAATGGACGAGTTGTTCCAGCTGTTTTACGATGAATCGAACGAGATGCTGGAAGGGATGGAGCAGATTTTGCTCTCCCTTGAGGAGCGCGGTCCTGACCCCGAAACGGTGAACGCGCTTTTCCGCTATGCGCACTCTTTCAAGGGCAACAGCGCGGCGATGGGGTTCACCCATCTGAGCAAGTTTACACACGGTCTGGAGAGCGCGATGGAGGTGCTACGCAAAGAACAGCGCCCCCTCACGCCTGAGATGACCAACCTGCTGCTGCAGGCAGTGGATGTGATTCGCAGCCTGCTGGAGCGCACCCGCACCGAGGGCGATGTGGGCGACCCGCAGTGCGAGGTGATTCTGCAGCAGCTCTCGCAGGTGTTGCAGGGCGCGCCGATTACCCCCACGCCTGCCGCCCCCAGCACGCCCGCTGCCGCTGAAGTGGAGAACACCGAACCCCAGCCTGTGCAGTATCGTGTGAGCTATCAGCCTGCGCCCACGCTTTCTGCCGAACATGACCCGCTTCAGTTGCTGAATGAGCTGGAGGCTTATTGCCAGATTCTGGAGTGCCGTTTCACCCACCAGATTCCACCGCTGGACGCGCTGAAACCCGACGCCTGCTACGGCTCGTGGGAGATGGTGGTCGCCACCGCCTTCGAGCCAGCCATTCTGCGTGCGATTCTGGAACTCAGCGCCGAAGGCGCCACGGTGCAAATTGAACCGCTTGCGTCCGATTCCACCGCCACCATTGCTGATTCCTCCGAAACAACGACCGCTGCGGTGCAACCTGTATCGTCCAGTACGCCCAGTGCGACCACAACACCCAGCACTTCGCCCGTTAGCGCCCAGAAAACCGAGTCGCAGAGCATTCGCGTCGCCACCGAGAAGATTGACGCCCTGTTCAACCTCGTCAGCGAGATTGTGATTGCCCAGTCGATGCTCTCTACCGCCCAGAGCGCCGAGACCGACGAGCGATTGCGCAACGCGATTACCCAGATGGAGCGCCATGTGCGGGAACTGCACGAGCGCGTGATGGCGATTCGTCTGTTGCCCATCAGCTACCTCTTCAATCGGTTCCCGCGCATGGTGCGTGATACCGCCAATAAACTCGGCAAGAAGGTAAACCTCGTGATTGAGGGCGAGGAGACCGAGTTAGACCGCACGCTTCTGGAAGCGCTCAGCGATCCGCTCACGCATCTCATTCGGAACGCGATTGACCACGGCATCGAGACGCCCGAAGAGCGTCGGCGTGCGGGCAAGCCCGAAACGGGCACGCTCACCCTCAGCGCCTATCAGGCAGAGGGGCGCATCTATATTGAAGTGCGCGACGACGGACGCGGGATTGACCTCGAGCGCGTGCGCCAGAAGGCGATTCAGCTCGGCTGGCTCTCTGAGCATGACCAGCCCAGCCGCGAAACGCTGCTGGACTTCATCTTCCAGCCCGGGCTCTCCACAGCCCAGCAGGTGAGCGACCTGTCGGGGCGCGGCGTCGGGATGGATGTCGTCAAACGCAATGTGGAAAGCCTCGGCGGCACCATCTCCCTCCAGTCGGAGCAGGGTCAGGGTACGCGCCTGCAAATCAAAGTGCCTCTGACACTCGCGATTATGGACGGCTTGGGGCTGAATGTGGGCGGGGAGCATTACCTCGTGCCCCTCACCACCGTGGTGGAAGCCTTCCAGCCTGAGAGCCTCCAGCATAGCGCGATGTTCGACACCTACGAAGTGGTGAATGTGCGCGGGCGGTTTGTGCCCCTGTTGCGCCTGTGCCAGTTCGTGGGGTTGCCGCCCTCCGACGAAGCAGGGCTGATTGTCGTTCTGGAACAGGACGGTCAGCAAATCGCCCTGCAGATCGATAGCATCGTGGGGCAACAGCAGATTGTGATTAAGAGCCTGGAAGAGAACTTTGTGCGTGTGCCGGGCTTTTCGGGCGCCACTATCTTGGGCGACGGGCGCGTGGCGTTGATTCTGGATGTCGGTGAGCTGATTCGCCACGCGCACGGTGCCCAGAAAACCGAACGCGCCCTCGCGATGGCAGGGTAAGCCTCTGAGGTATCCTTTACTGGATGGGCGTCATCGTCGGGCTGGAAGGCGGCGGCACGAAAACGGGGTGCGCCGTGCTGGATGCGCAGGGCGCGCTCCTCGCGTATGGGCAGGGCGGTCCTGCCAACCTCAACTTCGTCAGCGAAGCACAACAGCGCGAATCGTTTGAAACCGCCATCGAATCTGCCCTGAAGGGCATTTCCGAACCCGTGCTGGCGCTGGGCTACACCGTAGCGGGCACTTTCGCCAACTGGGAGTGGGTGCTGAAACGGCTGGGTAACCCCCAGGCGTTTGCGGTGGAAGAGACGCGTATGGCGTTCGTCAGCACGGGCGCCGATGTGGCGCACGGGCTTGCGATTGTGGCGGGCACGGGTTCCGTTATCAGCGCGTTCGTGTCCGATCGGCTTGCCCGCACAGTGGGCGGCTGGGGCGCACTGATTGGCGATGAGGGAAGCGCGTATGATCTGGCGCGGCACGGCTTGCAGCTGGCAGTGCGCTCGTGGGACGGGCGCGAGTCGCCCAGCCAGCTGGTGAACGCGGTGCAGGCGTTTTTCGGCATCAGCGACCTGCGCGAGCTCATCCCGTTGCTCTATCAGCGCGGCATGCCCCGCCACGAGCTGGCACGGTTCGCAACGCATGTGCTGGAGACCGCCGAATCGGGCGACGCGCTGGCGCAGCAGCTGGTGGTGGAGCGCGCGACGGTTCTGGCTCGCGACGCGCTCGCCTGCGCGAGAGGCGTTTTTGAACCTCAGGAGCCACTCTGGGTCGCGCTCACGGGGGGCATGTTCCGCCAGCCGAGCCTGTTCCAGAAAACTTTTGAGGAAGTGTTCAGCAGGGAGTTTCCCCGCGCCCACTACCACACGCCCCTCATGGAGCCAGCGGTGGCGGTGGCGCGAATCGCGTGGCGGCGATACTGCGCCGACTCAGCCTAACGCCACATCCAGCACAAGCATCACCATCACGCCCAGCATCGTGCCGAAGGTGGCGAAGCGCTCGTGCCCCTTGCGGTGCGTTTCGGGCACAATCTCGTCGCTAATCACATAGAGCATCGCGCCCGCGGCGAACCCCATCGCATAGGGGAGCAGGGGGCGCATCAGGTAGACCGCCGCGGCGCCCGCCAGCGCGAGCGGAATCTCTATCAGCCCCGCCCGCACGCCCACCCACGCGGCATAATGGCGGAGTCCCATCCCGATCCCCAATGCCGAAATGGCGACCGCCAGCCCTTCGGGGATGTTCTGCATGCCAATCGCGAACATCAGCTTCAGCCCGTCCACCACATCGCCCGCGCCGAACGCCACACCGACTGCCAGCCCCTCGGGCGCGTTATGGAGTGTGATGGCGATAATAAACAGCAGCACCGCCTTCGTCCGCGGCGAGGCGATCCCCTCATAGCCCAGGATTGTGTGGAAGTGAGGCACAAAGTGGTCTGCCAGATCAATCAGCACCACGCCCACCACCATCCCAATCACGACGGGCAGCAGCCCGCCGTACTCAATTCCGGGCAAAATCAGGCTGGTGAAACTGGCGGTCAACATCACCCCCGCTGCGAATCCGAGCGAGGTGTCCAGCACGCGCTCGGAGGGGTTCTTCCAGAGCATCACGAGCAGGGCGCCGAGCGCGTTCAGCACCGTAATGATCAGCCCGCCCACCAGCCCGTGCATAATCGGGTTGGAGCCGAAAGCCTGCACGAAGAGCTGTTCCATCATGCCACCCGTTCAAACAGCCCTGCGGCACCCATGCCCAGCGCGGCGCACATCGTGACCAGCCCGTAGCGTCCGCCTGTGCGCTGGAGAGCGTACACCAGCGTCGCCACCTGTCGCGCGCCGGTGCAACCCAGTGGATGCCCCAGCGCAATCGCCCCACCCAGCGGGTTCACCCGCTCCATCGGCAGGGGATAAATCTGCTGGGATGCCAGCACCTGCGCCGCGAACGCCTCGTTGAACTCAATATGGTCTATGTCTTCAGGCTGGAGGGCGTGGCGTGTGAGCAGTTTCGGGATGGCGTAAGCAGGCGCGACGCCGAAATCTTCGGGGGTGAGCGCGGCGGTCGTGTAGCCCACGAACCGTGCCAGCGGCTTGACGCCCAGCGCGTTCGCCTTGCGCTCGCTCATCACCAGCACTGCCGCGGCGCCGTCGCTCCGCTGGGAAGCATTACCCGCCGTGATGACCCCATCGGCGCGAAACGCGGGCTTCAGTTTCGCCAGCGCCTCCATGCTGGTGTCGCGCCGCGGTCCCTCGTCGGCAGAAACCGTGATGGGCACACGCACCGGACGCCCTTGGGCATCAACTTCCTGTATCTCGGTCTGAACGGGCACGATCTCATCCTCAAACCAGCCTGAATCCTGCGCCCGTATCGCTTTCTGATGGCTCTGCAGGGCGAAAGCGTCTGCCTGCTCGCGGGTAATGCCATACTTGCGGGCGAGCTGCTCTACCGACAGCCCCATGCTGAGGTAGGTGTTCGGCGCGTTCTGGAACAAAGTGGGGTTGGGGTGCGTGCGGATGTCTAAAAACGGCACGCGCGTCATGCTCTCCACACCGCCTGCAATTATCACCTCGGCGTCGCCAGAGCGGATGCGCTCGCAGGCAATCGCCACTGCTTCCAGCCCCGACGCGCAGAATCGATTCACCGTCGCGCCGGGGATGCTCTGAGGCAATCCTGCCCGTAACGCCGCCACGCGCGCCACATTCATGCCCGACTCGCCTTCGGGTGTGGAGCAGCCAAAAATCACATCCTCCACCTCTTCAGGGGTCAACGCAGGACAACGCGCTAGCACGGCTTGAATAGCGACGCTGGCTAAATCGTCGGGGCGGGTGTGGCGAAAGCTACCGCGCGGGCTTTTGCCAATCGGCGTCCGCGCCACTGCGATAATCAACGCCTCCTGCATCATAGGCGGGATTATACCCTTTCGGGGATTTCGAAGCCTTTCACCTGACGGGCGCGCCTGAGCATCGCGTTCGCCTCTTTGTCGCCGACGAACTGCTTGCGTACGGGGTCAAACCGCAGCGAGCGCCCCAGCCGATACGAGATGTTCGCCAGATGGCACAGCTGCGCCGAGATGACCCCTTCCGCCACATCGCAGTGCAGGTCCTGCCAGCGGCGGCTGCGCACCGCCTGAATGAAGTTGCGGTAGTGGTTGTCCTCGCCTGTGCCCTCCAGCGGCTCCAGCTTCAGGTTCTCGTTAGGGGGTAGCTCTTCAGTGGGGCTGCGCCGCGCTTTATACCCATCGCCCGACGACATGTAGCCCAGCGATCCGTACACCAGATTGCCAATCTTCGCGCCCTGTTCGTCGTTGGTGTAAAGCCCGCGCACCTCAAACACCAGCAGCTTGCCGTCCTCGTACTCAAAGGTCGCCACCTGGGTGTTGGGGGTCTCGCCCTGATCTTTGTAGCCGTATCGCCCGCCGACGGAATGCACCTTCACGGGCAAGCCCTTGCCCAGAAACCAGCGCCCGATGTCCATCTGGTGGACGCCCTGATTGCCGATATCGCCGTTGCCATAGTTCCAGAACCAGTGCCAGTTATAATGCACATAGTTCGGGTTGAAGGGGCGCCGTTCAGCGGGACCCTGCCACAGCTCCCAGTGGAGCCATGGGGGCGGGTCGGTATCTTTCTGGAAGCCAATCGGACCGCGCGGTTTGTAGCACAGCCCGCGCACCATATAGATTTCGCCGATTTCGCCTGCGCGGGCGCGCTGGATAGCGTTGCGCGTGATGGGGTCTGAGCGTGTCTGATGCCCCACCTGCACGATGCGGTTGTATTTGCGCGCTGCTTCCACCATCTTCTCGCCCTCATAAAAGCTCCAGCAGGCGGGCTTTTCCACATACACATCCTTGCCTGCCTGGCACGCCCAGATGGTGATCAGCGCATGCCAGTGGTTCGGCGTAGCGGTGGAAACCACATCCACATCGGGGTCTTCCAGCAGCTGGCGCACATCCACATAGAGTTTGGGGCGTTTGCCTGTGAGTTGCTCCACCATCGCCGCGCCCTGCTGCAGCACGCGCTCGTCCACATCGCAGAGCGCGACAATCTGCACGCCCTCCATCTGGCTGAACTGGCGGATGTGCGTTTTGCCCTGCCCATTAAAGCCGACAACTGCCACGCCAATCGTATCGTTGGGGCTATGGCTCCACGCCCGCAGGATGGTGAGTCCTGCCGCCGCCCCAACCAGCGCCTTGCCCGACTGTACCAGAAACTCACGGCGTGTTATCATGGCGGCCCTCCGTTCTGGTTATTCGGTGTGGGCTGGGGGATTCCTGTTGGGGAAGATGACAGAAGGCGCGGCGCTTTCCAGCCAATTCCAGGGTGTCTCTTCAGCCTGCAGGAACCCCCACCCCCACGCCGAACTCTCTACGTGGAGGCACCCCTATGCCACAGGTACGGTTCGATACTTACTATCGGTACGACGAGTTGACGCAGATTCTGCATGCGTATGCCGAGGAGTATCCGCATCTGGTGCGTATTGAGAGCATCGGCAAGAGCTACGAAGGGCGCGATATCTGGCTGCTGACCCTCACGAACTTCAAAACGGGTCCCGCCGAGGAGAAACCCGCGCTGTGGGTGGACGGCAACATCCACGCCAGCGAGGTCTCGCCCTCCACCGCGTGCCTGTATCTGATTCACCGCCTTGTGAACGAGTACGGCACGCACGAGAAAATCACGCGCTGTCTGGATACCCGTGCGTTTTATGTGTGTCCCCGCGTGAACCCCGACGGGGCGGAGTGGGCGCTCGCCGAGAAGCCCAAAATCATCCGCTCCAGCACGCGCCCCTATCCCTACGACGAAGACCCCATCGGCGGCTTGGTTCAGGAAGATATCGACGGCGATGGACGCATGCTGATGATGCGCATCCGCGACCCGAACGGCAACTGGAAAAAGCACCCCGACGAACCCCGCCTGATGGTGCGCCGCGAACCCGACGAGGTGGGCGGCGAATACTACCGAATCCTGCCCGAAGGCAGATTCGAAGAGCCGTTTGACCCCGCTATCCTCACCCTCCAGCCCAAAAAAGAGGGGTTAGACCTGAACCGCAACTTCCCCGCCCACTGGCGTCAGGAATACGAACAGCCCGGCGCAGGTCCCTACCCCACCTCCGAACCCGAAGTGCGTGCGATTGTGGACTTTATCGTGAAACACCCTAACATCACGGGCGGTATCACCTTCCACACATGGAGCGGCGTGCTGTTGCGCCCCTATAGCCACCAGCCCGACGACGCCTTCCCCGCCGAAGACCTCTGGACCTACCAGAAAATCGGCGCGAAGGGCACCGAAATCACGGGCTACCCGAATGTCTCCGTCTATCACGATTTCAAATACCATCCCAAAGAGTATATTTCAGGCGTGTTTGACGACTGGATGTACGACCACCTCGGCGTGTTCGCGTGGACGGTGGAAATCTGGAGTCCCCAGCGTCAGGCGGGTATCACCGACTATAAGTTTATTGACTGGTACCGCGAGCATCCCGTTGAGGACGACCTGAAGCTGCTCAAGTGGAGCGACGAGGTGCTGGGCGGCAAGGGTTATGTGGACTGGTACGAGTTTGACCACCCGCAGCTGGGCAAAGTGGAGCTGGGCGGCTGGGATGTGCTGTATGCGTGGCGCAACCCACCCCCACAGTTTCTGGAGAAAGAGGTGGCGCTGTTCCCCGACTGGCTGGTGTGGCACCTGCTGATTTCGCCGAAACTGGAGATTTACGAGGCGAAGGCGACGCCACTGGGCGACCACCTCTATCAGGTGCGGCTCGTGGTGCAGAACACGGGCTGGCTCCCCACCTATATCACCAAAAAGGCGCTGGAGAAGAAGGTGGTGCGCGGCGTGATTGCCGAGATTGAGCTGCCCGAAGGCGCGAGCTTGCGCACGGGCAAACCACGCGAGGAGCTGGGGCAGCTGGAAGGACGCGCCTACAAGCCCTCCGCCATCAGCGGCTGGACCGCCGACCCCACCGATGACCGCGCTAAGGTGGAGTGGGTGGTGCATGCGCCACAGGGCGGCACAGTACAGCTGATTGCCCGCCACGAACGGGCGGGCGTCGTGCGGGTGGAGCTGCCTCTCAACGCCTGAACTGCCGGTAGAGCCACACCCCGCCCAGCGCAAGCGCCATTAACAGCAGCGTGGGAGCGAGCCAGTATTCGCGCCATCGCTCCCACAGCGTCAACTCACCTCGCGCAATCCTGAGCGCCTTGCGGATTGCCGCAGGGTCGTACTCCGTGCCGTACACATAGGCGCGAATCTCCATCTCAGGCGACAGCACCACCAGAAAGTTGGGATGGTCTTTGATGGCTTCCGAGATGTAGGTGAAGCGGAAGTCTATCGCGTCCAGCAGCTCAAAGAGCGCTTTGGAATTCTCCGCATACACGGCGCGCCAGCCGTAGCCGTCCATGCGGTGGCGGTTCTGATACGCCTGAATGTGGCTCAACCCTTCTTTGGGGTCAAAGGTGAGCGATAGCACCCAGAAATCCCTGCCAGGCACGCCCACCTGTGGCAGCGCCTTCTGCAGGCTGTTGCCAATCGCCACGCACGCGCTGGGGCATCGGGCGTAGATGGGGCTGAGAATCACAGGCTTACCCTTGAGGTCGTGCAGGTGGAACTTGCGCCCCTGCGCGTCAATCAGCGGGGTGTTGGGCACTACGGTTCCGAGCGTGCGCGACTCATCGGGTGGGATGCCCTGCGCCCAGACAAGGGGCATCAGCGTCCCCAGAGCCAGCGCCCAGAGCCACCTCCCCAGCCCCGCTGGGAGGCTGGGGATGGCTCGGTGAGGAGGTCGGATGAGCGGTTTCATCGTGGGATTTCGGCGCTCGCCTCAGTTTGGGTCTGCTTCAGCGGCACGGGAAGCCGGTCGTTATAAGCGGGCGACTTCGCCGTGATGCCCTTCGTCATCGACTCGTAGATGGGGTAGGTATACGAGAACGCAATCAGCAGAATCGAGACGGTCAGCCACGGACGCAGATTGCTCAGCAGGGGGACAGGCTCGTCGTGCAGCGCCTCTGCCATCGGGAACTCCACCACCGGCTCGCGCACAGGGCGTGCGAACAGCGTGCCCAGGAACGAAACCAGATACGCCACAAACCCCAGCACGGCAATCGCGCCGCCCCCTGCGCTCAGATGCGCCCAGAAGTACCACTCCGGGTGATACAGCGGCGAGGCAGGGTCAATATACGAGGCGCCCGCTGCTGTGCGCCGCGGGAACCCATAGAACGCGGCAACCGACATGGCGACCTCAAACACCATCATGCCGATCAGCCACAGGTAAGGCGCGGCAACTGCCAGCCCTTTGGCTTTGACCTCCACGCCGCGCAACTTCGCCATCATATAGAGGCTGATTCCAAGAAACGCCAGCGTGACCAGCCCGCCTACCGTGGTGTGGAAGTGCCCCACAACCCACGAGGTGTTATGCACTGCCAGGTTCAGATTGTAGGAAGCATTCACGATGCCCGTGATGCCACCGAACAGGAAGAGCAGCAGCCCGGCGATAAAGTAAGAGAAGAGCCACTGATCGCCCTCGCGACTGAAGTAGGGGAGCTTCGCCCACCACGCGAACAAGCCCTTACCGCCGCGCTGACGCGCCCCATGCTCCAGCGACGCCGCCACCGTGAACGCCGTGATGAAACTCGGCAACGCCACCATGAAGGTCAGGAACGCATGCCACAGCTTCCAGCCTGCTGACAGTCCGCCCTCCGTATACTGATGGTGCAACCCTACAGGCACGGAAAACACCAGAAACAGCAACAACGCCAGTCGCGCCGCAGGGTCAGAGTAAAGCTTGCCGCCCACCAGCTTGGGCAGAATGGAGTAGAGCATGATATACGCAGGCAGCAGCCAGAAGTAGACCAGCGGATGCCCGAAGAACCAGAACAGTGTGCGCGCCAGAAGCGGGTTAATCTCCTCTACCCAGCCCAGCGAAAGTGGCAACAGCTGGAACAGTATCTCAATCGACACCGGGATGACTATGATGAACCACAGGATGAAGGTCACGAATACGCCCAGCACAGGCAGGGGGAATCGCCCGGTTGGGTTTTCACGGCGCCACGCGATGTAGTTCGGAATCCAGTCAAAGAAGAACGGCACCAGCGACCCCACCACCAGCAGCACCACACCCACATAGAAGGTCCAGTGCGCAATCAGCGGGGGATAGAAAGTATACAGCACATTCGCCTTGCCCGTGAGCATCGCGTAAGCCGCCATCAGCGTGCCGCCCACCATCAGCAGCCACGAAACCCACTGCACGCCCGGCTTGAGCGACCGCTTGAGGCTGAACATCACCATCGCGTTGCTGAAGGCGACAATAATAAAGGTCGTGAACACAATCGCGTTAATCGTGCCGTGGAGTGTGAGACCTTGATAATACTCAATCCCCAGATAGCTCGTGCTTTTGATGATTCCCGCCCGCTGAAGCACCTGCAACAACCCCAGCGTTACGCCCAGAATCAACAGCACGAACGGGAACACAATCTCACTCAGCAAAATGAACCGTAATCCGCCTCGGATGCTCATCGCAATCCCTCCTCATTCCACAATAATCTTGCCCGCCATGAGGTGGTGATTGATACCACAATACTCATGGCAAACGATCGAGTAGACCCCTGGCTTGTCAAACCGCACACGCGCGTAGCTGACCGTGCCCGGAATCGCCATCAGGTTCACATTCGTGTAGTTGATGCGGAGTCCATGCACCACATCGCGGCTGGTCAGGTAGAGGTCCACCTTCGCGCCAGCGGGCAGGCGAATCTCGTAGGGTTCAAAGTTCCACATGCGCGCCAGCAGGTTGACCTGATAGCGTTTGGCGCCCTCGTCCAGCACAATCACGCGCCCCTCCTGAAAGGGGTTGACCCCCGTCAGACAGGTGGGCACCTCAATCTGGAGCGCCTTCGCCGCGTAAACCACCAGTCCGAAGAAGAAAAACAGCAGCGCTAACGCCAGCACAATCGCGTTCTTCTCGAAGCGATCCATCATATCACCTCCAGACGACCATCACCATATAGGTCGCAAGCCAGATAACGGCGTAGAGAATCAGCATCGCGATAAAGAATGCCACGGCGCCTTTCGGTACAAACCGCGTCTCCTCGGTCTCGTGCATAAGGTTCACCTCTCCAGTCCAGAATTGTCAATAGACCTGATGGGTCTACTGACGCGATTAATATACCCGATTACGCTGGCTGAAGTCAAGGGGGGCAGCGAGAAACCCCATTTCGTGCCTGACGGCTGAAGCCGTTCCTATCAAACGAAGCCGACCTGCGTCGGCTGAAGTAGCCCGCGCATCCTGCGCGCTCCATCTTTCTGAGACGGCGGATTTCGCCGCGTGGGGCGCGGCGACCGCACCCCTACGCTTGCCTGTACGGACGCGGTTCCCGCGTCCTGCCCCCTCACCGGGCATTGAGTATAATACGGAAGGCGATGGACTGGTTTCAGTTCGATTTTGTGCGGTATGCGCTGATGGCGATGGCGCTGTTGACGGCGTTCTATCCGTTTCTGGGGGTGTTTGTGGTGGGTCAGCGGGTGGCATATTTTGGCGACGCAGTAGCGCATTCGGCGTTTCTGGGCGCGGCGCTGGCGGTGGTGCTGGGCTGGCAGTTAGGCGATGCGCTGCTGATTACTGCGCCCCTGTTCGCCTTGCTGATTGCGTGGTTCCAGAGTCGCACGGCGTTGCCGCCGGACACGCTGCTGGTGGTGGCGATTACGGGCGTCTCGGCGCTGGGCATTATGCTGGTGAGCCTGACCGAGGCACCGCTGGCGCTTCAGGCGTTGCTGTTCGGCGATGTGCTGGGGATAGAGCCTGCCGACCTCTGGCGGCTATTTGGGGTGGACTGTCTGGGGTGGGCGATGCTGCTGGGGCTGGCGCGCCCGCTGATCCGGATTGGGTTCCACCGCGAGCTGGCGCAGGCGCAGGGCGTGCCCGTGCGGCTGGTAGAGACGCTCTTCCTGATAGGGTTGTCGCTGGCGGTAGCGGTGGGCGTGCGGGCAGTGGGGATTCTGCCCATCAGTGCGCTGCTGGTGTTGCCTGCAGCGTCGGCGCGGGCGCTCAGCCAGAGCTTCCAGCAGATGATGGCGCTCAGCGGACTACTGGGGGGCATAAGCCTTGTGGGCGGGTTTGGGCTGGCGCTGTGGCAGCCGATTCCGCCCGGAGCGGCGGTGGCGCTGATTGCGAGTGCGCTCTTTCTGGTGGTCGTGTTGTTCAAACCCCATGCAAAAGGGATTATCCGATGAAACGCTGGGGCTGGCTGGCGGTCTGGCTGGGGTGGGTTGCGCTCTATGTGGTGTTCTCGTCGCGCATGGGCAGCTCCGAAAACTCGGCGGAGTGGCTTGTTAAGATTCTGCAAGCGATTAGCCCTGTGCTTGCAGAACGCCTGAGCCCCGAAATGCTGAACACGCTCAATTTTCTGGTGCGCAAAGGAGCCCATTTTTGCGGATTCGCGATTCTTGCCTATCTGGGCTACCGGATGTTCCGCGACAGTTTCGGTTTGGCGCCCCCTGTTGCGTTGCGATGGGCGATTCTCACCAGCATCCTGCGTGCCTTTCTGGACGAGTGGCAGCAGTCGTTTGTGCCGGGGCGCACCGCCACCCTGATGGATGTGGGGATTGATACGGGAGGCATTCTGACGATGGCACTCTGGATACGCTCCCGGTGGGGTCAGTCTTCCACAAGGGTTCCATAGAAGCCCCACAGATGCGCCTCGTCAGCGCGCACGCGCACAATCTTGCCAATCAGCTCGCGCCCGCCCACGAAGTGCATCATCTTGTTCTCGCGGGTGAAGCCTGCCAGCTTGCTGGGATCTTTCTGGCTGGGACCTTCCACCAGCACTTCGAACACGCGCCCGACCTGTGAGGCGTTAATCTCGCAGGTGATGCGGTTCTGCAGGGCGATCAAGCGCTCCAGGCGCTCCTGCTTGATATGGCGGGGCACCTGGTTTTCCATCGCGGCGGCAGGCGTGCCCGGACGCGGGCTGTAGGCGAACATAAACGCGCCGTCGAAGCGGATGCGCTCCACCACCTTCAGCGTGTTCTCGAACTGCTCGTCGGTCTCGCCCGGAAAGCCAACGATAATGTCCGTGGTGATGGCGATGTTGGGGATGCGCTCGCGGAGCTTGTGAACAATCTCTTCAAACTGCTCCACCGTGTAGAGTCGGCGCATCGCCTTGAGAATTGTGTTGTCGCCCGACTGCAGGGGCAGGTGAACCTGCTCCATCACTTTGGGGAGGGTGGCAATCGCTTCAATCAGGTCGTCGCGGAAATCGCGCGGGTAGGGCGAGGTGAAGCGGATACGCTCGATGCCTTCTATGTCGTTGATGAGCTTCAGCAGGCGTGCGAACGGCACGCGCCCCTCCAGCAGGTTTTTGCCGTAGGAGTTCACGGTCTGCCCCAGCAGGATGACCTCCTTCGTGCCGCGCTCGGCAAGGCGTTTGATTTCGTCGAGAATATCGGCGGTGGGGCGACTGCGCTCGCGCCCGCGCGTAATCGGCACGATGCAGAAAGTACAGAACTTATCGCATCCGTATTGAATCGGCACGAACGCCTTCAGCTTCGGCTGGCGGTCTACCTTGCGCTGGGGGAGATCCGTAACAATGGCGCCTTTGCGCTCAGGCAGTTCCAGCCGCATCGCCAGCCGGCGTTTCTGAAGCACCTCTTCCAACAGCGCGCCGACCTGCGCCACATGCGCCGTACCGACAATCATATCCACATGGGGTGCCCGCTGTTTGATTTCCTCCGCGCGCAACTGCGCCATGCAGCCGCACACGCCAATCACCATATGGGGCTTGCGCTCCTTGAGCTTGCGCAGCTGCCCCAGCGTGCTGAACACCTTATCTTCGGGCTTGCGGCGCACCGAGCAGGTGTTCAGCAGCACGACATCCGCCTCTTCGAGGCGTTCGGTCGGCTCGTAGCCGCGCTCCTGCAGATAAAGCCCCATCTGCTCGGAGTCTTCTTCGTTCATCTGGCAGCCCCATGTGAGAATGGTATAGCGTGGCATGCGTGTTTCACCAAAACGGAATTATACCCCTTCCGCGGCTTTGGAGCCTTCGGGTAGGGATGGGGGCACCAGTTGTGCCATCTGGAGGGTGAGCTCCAGAAACAAGTGAGGCGTGAACGGCGTCTGGGCGTTCACCGCCTGACGACGCAGATACCCCTCCGGCGTCCACTGATACTCTTCGATCACCAGCGTGTCCTGATCCACCAGCCATACCCACGGCACCTGGCAGGCGGCGTAATCGCTCATCTTCTGGGTACGGTCGTACTCGGCGGTGGAGGGAGAGAGAATCTCCACAATCAAATCGGGCACACCCCGTACATAGCCGCGCGCCTGGTCATAAGCCTGCAGATTCGCCTTGCTCAAGTAGAGAATATCGGGGGCGTAAATATTGCCGTTTGGCAGCTCCAGATTACAGTCGCCTACCACCAGACCCAGTTGGCGCGATTCCACATAATTCATCAACAGGCTCGCCAGCCGAATCAGCAGATACTGGTGCTTTACTGTGGGCTTATTCACCTCAATAGCCTCCCCGTTCACATAGTCGTAAAAAGGGGGACCTTCGGGCAGTTGCAGGAACTGCTCGCGGCTCATCGGAACCCCGCGCGACCGTACCGAAAGACTCATCACGCTCACCCGAAACGATTATACCGCATGAGGTACAATCCTCAAGATATGAAGACTATTCAGGTGGAGTTGCCCGACCGTCTGGCAGAGCCGTTGCACGAGAGGGTGCGGGAGGGGTGGTTCCAGAGCGAAGAGGAAGCGGTGCGTGCCGCCCTGTTTGAGTTCCTGCGCCGACACCCGCGCCAGCTTGCTGAGCGATTCCAGATGGAGGATATTCAATGGGCACAGCAACTGCGTCAGAATCACGACTCATAGTCTGCAACACGGGTCCGCTTCTGCACCTCTCTCAGATAGGACAAATTCAATTGCTTGAGCATCTTGGCAGGATCGCCCTGACCCCCGAAGTGAACGCAGAGTGGGGACGAATCATGCCCCACAGGCATTTACCAGCGAGTTTCCAGATTGTTGAGGTCGGTTCAGAATGGAGGCGCCGCGCGGCTGAGTGGGTCAGCGCAGGCTATGTGGACTGTGGTGCGTGTCGCGCTTCAAGCGCTGGAACAGATTTTTGGGCTTTCTGAATGAGATAGGTCAAAAATCTTCCTGGGACTCGCTTTCCGAAGCCGCAGGCACCAGTTGTGCCATCTGGAGGGTGAGCTCCAGAAACAAGTGAGGCGTGAACGGCGTCTGGGCGTTCACCGCCTGACGACGCAGATACCCCTCCGGCGTCCACTGATACTCTTCGATCACCAGCGTGTCCTGATCCACCAGCCATACCCACGGCACCTGGCAGGCGGCGTAATCGCTCATCTTCTGGGTACGGTCGTACTCGGCGGTGGAGGGAGAGAGAATCTCCACAATCAAATCGGGCACACCCCGCACATAGCCGCGTTGCAAATCCAGACGCGGCTCGGTTTGGGGAGAATAAAAGAGGATATCGGGTGTGTAAATGTTGCCGTTGGGCAGTTCCAGATTCACCTCAATCGCCACTTTGCCAAGCTGTTTTGCGCGCGTATGCAAAAGCAGCTGGGACGCCAGCGCCAGCAGAATCTCCTGATGTCTGAGAGTGGGTCGGTTCACCTCAATAGCCTCCCCGTTCACATAGTCGTAAAAAGGGGGACCTTCAGGCAGTTGCAGGAACTGCTCGCGGCTCATCGGAACCCCGCGCGACCGTACCGAAAGGCTCATTTACGCTCACCCGAAACGATTATACCGCATGAGGTACAATCCTCAAGGTGAGTTTTATGAAGACTATTCAGGTGGAGTTGCCCGACCGTCTGGCAGAGCCGTTGCACGAGAGGAGGCGCGCCTTCGTTCTCTTCTCCATTCTTGCCACGGCGCCGCGCGGCTGAGTGGGTCAGCCCAGGTTGTAGTATTGTCCGCCTAACCAAACCACTCAAAGTAGTCGGGGCTGATGTCGATATGCACATTTTTGACCTGGGTGTAGAGGTCTAACAGGCAGTGTAAGCCCAGCTCCCGACCGAAGCCGCTGAGTTTGTAGCCACCGTAGGGCGCGTGGGGCGGAATCATATTGTAGCAGTTAATCCAGACCTTGCCTGCCTGCACCTGATGGGCGACTCGCAGCGCCTTGCCGATATCCTGCGTCCAGATGCCTGCCGCCAGCCCATAGTCTACCATGTTCGCGAGGCGCACCGCCTCCTCTTCCCCTTCAAACGGCATCAGCATCGCCACGGGTCCGAAGATTTCGTCGCATGCGACTCGGGTGGTGGGTTCCACCTCCTCCAGCACGGTCGGCTGGAAGTAGAAGCCCTTATCAAACGGCGGCTCGGTGAGGGGGTTGCCGCCCGTCAGAACCTTCGCGCCGTCCTGCTGCGCCAGTTCCACATAGTGGCGGGTTTTTTCGAGTTGCTCGCGCTTGTGGAGGGTGCCGAACTCGGTGAGCGGGTCTTGCGGGTCGCCAATCTGCAGGCGCTGCACGCGCTGCACGAATCGCTCGCGGAAGGTTTCATAGACCGGGCGCTCCACGAAGATTCGCGAGCCTGCGGTACACATCTGTCCCTGCGCGAAGTAGTTTGCCAGCAGCGCATAGGCGAGGGCGCGGTCTAAATCGGCGTCGGCGAACACAATAAAGGGCGACTTGCCGCCCAGCTCCAGCGACACGGGCGCCACATGGGTCGCCGCGCGCTGCATCACCCGCACGCCTACCGCTGTGGAACCCGTGAACGAGATTTTGCTTACCTTCGGATGAGCGGTCAGCATGTCGCCGACAGTACCCGGCGTGGGGTCGGTCAGCACATTGAACACACCAGAGGGCAGCCCCACCTCTGCCATAATCTCCGCCAGCATCAGCGCGGTGAGGGGCGTGGTGGGCGCAGGTTTCAGCACCATCGTGTTGCCTGCCACCAGCGCAGGGGCAATCTTAATCACCGCCAGCCACAGTGGGAAATTCCACGGCGTGATGGCAGCGACCACCCCGTAGGGTTCGCGGCGCGTATAGTTGAGATACATGCCGGGTACGGGGATGGTCTCGCCCTGAATGGCGGGCGCAATCCCAGCGAAGTAGTCCAACACGCTGACCGAGGCGGGGATGTCGTGCGCCATCGTCTCGCGGATGGTGCGCCCCGTCTCCTGCGACTCCACGAGTGCGAACTCTTCAAACCGTTCCTGCAGGCGTCGGGCAACAGCACGCAGAATCTCGCCCCGCTCCTCATAAGAGCGCGCCGCCCAGTCGGGGAATGCCTGAAGTGCCGCCTGAATCGCCTGTTCCACCTCGCGCTCGCCTGCCACCGCGCATTCGGCAATCACCTCGCCGTTCGCAGGGTTGCGCACCTCGTAGCGCTCCGCAGTGGAGACCCATTCGCCGCCAATAAACAGCCCGTAGGTTCGCATCGTTGCCTCCTGGGGCGGAATTTCCACCTGCGGGTTAGAAGTCCTGCCGTAGTGTATGTAGCGTTGGGTTTGGAGTCGTTCGCGTCAATTACCGAGACACACGCCCAAAACGCCGCCACCACCCAATCCCGCTTCTTGAAGACCCTTCCGTCCTGTGAAGCATCAGGGCGAAAATCGGCACTGATTACAGAGCTCAGAAATTGGGATACGGCGCGCCTGCTTGTAGCAGAAGGCGCAGCCCCATTTACCGTAGTACCAGAGCGCGGGATCCAGTCCGCCTCCACTGCCTTCCAGCCCTACGGGGGCGACGATCCCACTCTGCTGGATTTCCTGTGCCCACGCCTGCTGTATGCGCTGGCGGACATAGGGGCCAATCTGGCTGCCTTGAGCCGAAACGACCTCCAGATTTTCGCTAACTCGTTTCACATGGATGTCCACCGCCACAGGGAGTGCCGCGATGTTCTGCAAGGAGGCGCGTCCAGGCACAACGAGCATTCGAACCCACATCACGCTGATTTTCGGACCCTTCAGGAGAGGGAAATAGGGGCGCCTGCTCCTGTCATTTGCCCGAAGCGATTGAAGCAGTTGCCGAACCTCGCCAGTCCCTTTATGGATGGCATTATACACAGGCTGGGTCTGAGGATTCGAGTGCGTCAGCGACTCGGCAATCCGAATCCACGCTGAAGAGTCGGGACCATGCCGCTGGCTGATGCCGAGGCGTTGCAGCAACTGGCGCGTCTCTGTAGGGTGCCCCACAATCCATTCTGGCTGAAATAGCTCTGGACACCGAATGATTGCATCGGCTGACTTTTGCCAGAGCTGTTCCGCATCGCGTACCCGATCCATCGCACATGTAAAAGTGAGAAACAGCCGTACATCCCTGTCGCAGAACCCGGCGCTGTAGAGCCTCTCGGCTGCCCGAACTTCAGGCAGGCTCTCCCAGCCGGGGCGTGGCGCGTTCGGATCGGCAGGCTTCAGCGTGCCTGTCGCAAACGCTTCCGTGAGTCGGTAGGCGATGTTTGAGCCGTGCATCGGTTTCTTACCCTGCTTTTTATTGTACCACCATCTCTTGGAGACCATCCAGCAACTTCGTGCTTGAATCCAGACGGGTGAACCCGTTCCTGATAAAACGAAGCCAGCCCGCGCTGGCTGAATCAGCCGACGCAGGTCGGCTTCGTCTTATAGGAACGGCTTCAGCCATCTGGCATAAGGGGGTTTCCGAATACCCTCTGCCGCCGAATACTACCCCGCTTGGGTATAATCTTGCCCACAGGAGTTCAGGGATGAAACTGCACGAGTATCAGGCGAAACAGATTTTGCGCGATTTTGGCTTGCCCGTGCCCAACGGCGAAGTGGCAACCACGCCCGAAGGCGCAAAGGCAATTGCGGAGCGGCTTGGCAAGCGCGTGGTCATCAAGGCGCAGGTGCATATGGGCGGTCGTGGCAAAGCAGGCGGAATCAAACTCGCCGACACCCCCGACGAGGCTTACGCCGCCGCAAAGGAGATTCTCGGCAAACGGCTCATCTCGCCCCAGAACCCGCAGGGCATGGTCGCCGAAGCCGTGCTGGTAGAAGAGGCAATTGAAATTGAAAAGGAATACTACATCGGCATCACCGTAGACCGCACGACCCAGCGGAACGCGCTGATGGTCAGCCAGCAGGGCGGGATGGATATCGAAGAGGTCGCGGCGACTCACCCCGAAGCGATTGCGACCCTGCCCGTGGACCCCCTGCTCGGCTTGACGGACTACGGCATTCGGGAGGTGCTGTTCGGCGCGGGGTTCACGATGGAAGGTGTCAAGATGCTCGCGCCGATTCTGCAGGGGCTGTACCGCGCCTATCTGGCATGCGACGCGAATCTGGCGGAGATTAACCCCTGCGCCGTAACGCGCGACGGGCGCGTGATTTGTGCCGACGCGAAAATGACCCTCGACGAGAATGCCCTCTACCGCCAGAAGCGGCTTGCGCAATATCACGAGGAAAGTATTGAAGACCCCATCGAGGCGGAGGCGCAGCGTCGCGGGCTGGCGTATGTGCGATTGGGCGGCGATATCGGGATTATTGGCAACGGCGCGGGACTGGTGATGTGTACCGTCGACGAGGTGGCGCGTGCAGGCGGGCGCCCTGCGAACTTCCTCGATATCGGCGGCGGCGCGAAAGCCGACCGCGTGCGCAACGCCGTCGAGCTGGTGATGATGGACCCGAATGTGAAGGGGTTGCTCTTTAACATCTTCGGCGGGATTACGCGGGGCGACGAGGTGGCGCGCGGCATTCTGGAAGCGCTGGCGACCTTAGAAGTGAAAGTGCCGATTGTGGTGCGCCTTGCAGGCACACACGCCGAGGAAGGGCGCGCCCTGCTTGCAGGCACGCCCCTCATCCCTGCCGAAACGATGCAGGAAGCCGCTCGCAAAATCGTGGAACTGGCTCGGCAGGCGGGCTAACACCGCCCGCCTCCTAACGGCACCAGTGATACAGGTCGTATCTTTCCGTCGCCTGTTCGTAGCCTTCCTCACCCGGATAAATCGGCGAAAGGACGGTCATGTTCCCTACTCGCCTTCGCACTTGGCGAACTTGGCAGCTGTGAATTGTCTCCACTGAGCCGTTCACACGCAGCACTATCAGAAACGGCCAGGAGGGAGTTGAGTCATAGTCGTATCCCGCCCAGTCTCCTCTCCTCAACAACGGTAAGCCCAAGTGGTGTTCACAAGTAAGCAGTACCTTGTTCGGATGTTCCCTCAGAAGCGTCTGTGGTGGCTCTTCTGTTGGTACAGACCAGTAGTACGAAGAAGCCGCCTCTCGAATAGGTACCTGCAGCCGGTCGCGCGGGCAAATAAAAATTTTCTCTGCGCTCGCCCCCTGACGATCTTTCAGATAGTCCATGAGCGAGAAGGGACTGTCGTAAATGGTCTGGTAATCGATCATATACTGATAGGTAGCGATGGCTATTTGTCGCAAGTTTTGCATACACTGGGAGCGCGCAGCGGCTTCTCGCGAAGAACGAGTCATCACCCAGACAATCCCTGCCAGCAGAATGAGAATTGCCATCACCACCAGCAGCTCTATCAGCTTGAAGCCCCGTTGAAAAGCTTGCCGTCTCATGCCGACGCCCTCACTCTGCGGGATTTCTTCAACGGGAAATACGCCAAAACTCAACAAAAAGTTCCCACAGCAATTTAGCAAATTTTTTCTAAGCAGGCACCAGGCGCAAGATTCGGTCATCATCAGGGTGAGGACGCCCGCGCCCATCCCGATTGGAAGTGGACACATATAAAAACCCATCGGGACCCGATGCCACCGCGCGCAAGCGCCCATACTCGTTCACCAGCAGGTCTTCGGTTTTCACCACCCGCCTGCCCTCCAGCACGACCCGAATCAGTTTCTGCCCCCGCAGGCACGCCACGAACAGGTTATGACGCCACTGGGGGATTTTGTTGCCCCGATAGAAGGCGCATGCGCCCGGCGCGACAGCCGGGGTGAACTCCAGCAAAGGCGCTTCCATCCCCGCGCGTGTCTGACGATGATGGATCACGGGCCAGCCGTAGTTTCTGCCCCGCTCCACAATATTCACCTCGTCGCCCCCGCCAGGACCGTCAAATCCTGAGGGACCATGCTCCGTCTGGAACATCAAGCCTGTGCCGGGCTGCCAGTCCATGCCCTGTGCGTTGCGGTGTCCGTAAGACCAGATTTCGGGTCGCGCGTTGGGCGTCTTAACAAAGGGGTTGTCCGAGGGAATGGAGCCGTCATCGTTGAGGCGGAGGGTTTTGCCCTCAAGGCGGTCTAAGCGCTGTGCCAGTTCGCGCTGGGCGGCGTCGCCCGTGGTAATGTAGAGCTTGCCATCGGGACCGAATCCCAGCGCCGTGCCGTCATGCACGAAATTGCCCTGAATGCCCTCAATGATAACTTTTGGCTCCACCAGTGCGTCGCCCGTTTCGCGGTAGCGCACCACACGCACCTTCAGCCCGCCCTGCTCGTAGAGGTACGCCAGATAGAGCCAGCGCGTGCGGGCAAAGTTCGGGTGGAGCGCCAGCCCCATCAGCCCGCCCTCGCCCCGATGCACGCAGTCGGCAATCTCCGCCAGCGGTTTTTCACGCAAGCGCCCCTTCTCAATCACCCGCACTCGCCCGACACGCTCGGTGAAAATGAGCCTGCCATCGGGCGCAAACACCATCGCCCACGGTACCTGCAACCCTCGCGCCACTACTTCCACCTTGAAAACGCTCTGACCCATGCCTATAGCATACCTGATGAGGGGAAGGTATTGGGGGAGCGCCGTTTTTCATGCGAATTGTCAACAATTCAGAGAAATCACATGTTGAATCGCCGTGAAATGCTCCTGATTGGCACAAAAGTTGCTGTCGGTAGAGTGGGGCGCGCGTAAATTGTTTACTCAAGGAGGAGGTCAGGTGAACGGTTGGCGAATTCTGGTTGTGGAGGATGAAAGGTTAGTCTATCGTGTTGTGGCGGACGCGCTGCGCACGGCAGGATTTCCTTGTGAGGTTGTCCATCGCGCGAGCGAGGTGGTGGCACGCCTGGAAGCCAAACCGTATGACCTCGTGATTCTGGATATCCGCCTGCTCGATTTGCCAGGGAGCGAGGTCTTACGCCAGATTCGGGAGCGAGATCCGCACCTGCCTGTGATCTTGATTACGGCGTATGCGCTGGATCGGGAGTTGGAGAAGGCGCTTGCCCACGCACCCGACGCAGTGCTTTATAAGCCCTTCGAGATTGAAGCACTCCTGGCGACAGTGCGCCGATTGCTGATGCGCCATGCTTTACCCACGCATGCGATTGTCTCGATGGAGGCGCGGGCGGGTGCGCCGCTAACGGAATCCGTGTCACCTGTTTCGGCACGCCTTGTCTGGTTGAGCTGGGAGAGCAACCGGCTGGTAGCCTCGCCCGAACGCATGGACGATCGGATGCTCTGCTTGCAAACGCCGTCTCTGGAAACCGCAGTGCCTCCTCAGGTGTGTGTGGAGTGGTACGGCGAGGACGCGCTCTATCAGTTCCGCTCGCGTGTGGTGGAGCATCGGGGCGGCACGGAGACCGACCTCTGGCTGATACGCCAGCCTCAGGTGATACGGCGAATCCAGCGCAGGCGGTACCCCCGCATCCCTGCTCGCGGGCGGGTTGCGCTTTCCCCAGTGGGCAGAATCCAGCGCTCCATCTGGGGGCAGCTGGTGGACCTCAGCGAAGGTGGCGCCGGCGCGCTCGTGTATGAAGAGGTGGGACGCGACACGGCAGGCATGCTCACCATCGAGTGGGAGACTCCGGGCGGTGCCCTCGCCTTCCAGATTGAGGGCGTCGTGTGCCACATGGTCGCAGGGATGCAAGCCCACCAGCCCGTCTATCGCCTGGGAATCGCGTTCCGTGAGGCGGTTCCCCAGTCGGTGCGGAAGGCGCTTCGTACGCTTCAGATAGAGCGGCTGCTCGCGGCATCCCCGTAATTCAGCGGGGGAACCCGTAATTTTACGATTTTTCACAAACCCCCGTATTTTTGCGGAGAAAGCGGATTAAGTTCGCTCCGAAAATCCCCTCTGGACGCGCAAAAACCGCCCCGCTGACGGATCGGCGGGGAGGGGCGTCCAGAAAAAAACTCTATCAGGGAGGATGGAACGATGAGTTTGCGGATTAACACCAACATGTCAGCGCTCAACGCGCTGCGCAATGTGCAGAACGCTTCGGATGGGTTCAGCCGTTCGATTGAGAAGCTCGCTTCGGGTTTGCGCATTAACCGCGCAGGCGACGACCCGGCAGGGCTGATTCGCTCGGAAGACCTGCGCGCCCAGATTGCGGGTTTGGAGCAGGCAATTTCTAACTCGCAGGATGCCACGAACCTCGTGAAGACCGCCGAAGGCGCTCTGGAAGAGGTTCACAACCTGTTGCGCAGCATGCGCCAGCTGGCTGTGGCTTCGGGGAACACAGGCACCAACGACCTGACCGCGCTTCAGGCGAACCAGAACCAGATTCGCTCCGCCATCAACAGCATCAACCGCATCGCGGAGCAGACCCAGTTCGGCACCAAGAAGCTGCTGGATGGCAGCGCGGGGGTTTCGTCGGCAGTAACCGACCCAACGCGCATCGGCGGCGTCTTCTTCGGCGGCACCGTGTATGGGCAGATTGGCGCCGCAACAGCGGCGGAGTATACCGTCGGCACAGGTATGGTGACTGTTGAGGTAACGCAGGAAGCGACTCGCGCCTCCGCGGCAGGTGCTGCACTGGCAACCGGCACCACCCTGAGCTCGGTGATTACTACCGCGGGCACCATCGTCATCAACGGCGTCAGCATCACCACCGACGGCACCGAGACGCTGGGACGCATTCTGGATAAGATTAACTCGCTCAGCTCGGTAACAGGTGTGGTAGCAGAGTACAACGACAGCACCCGGGTCGTGACCCTGCGTGCCACCGAGTACGGCTCCAACTTCCGTGTGGATGTCAGCGACTCGGCGAATGTGCTGGGCTTGCAGTCCGCTACGGTAACGGCAGGGCAGGATGCTCGCGCCACCGTGACCGTGAAAGATGTGAACGGCAACGACATCACCGTCTACTTCACCGGCGGGATTGGTAAGACCTCAGGACTGCGTTTGTCTGACGCGCGAGGTAATGTGATCCTGCTCAAGGAACGCGGCAATGTTGACGATAACACCGCGTACGCTGTCGCACGCACCACAGCAGGCGATGTAACCTTCCAGATTGGCGCGAACGCGGGTCAAACTGCCCAGATCTCCATCAACAACATGCGCGCCAGCCAGCTGGGTACAGGCGTCGTGGCAGGCAAGAGCCTTGCCGACATCGATGTCACCAAAGCGGGCGGCGCCGAAGAGGCTCTGAAAATCATCGACGCGGCGATTCAGCAGGTCTCCAAACTGCGCGGCGATATGGGCGCGTTCCAGAAGAATGTCCTCGAGAGTAATATGCGCTCGCTCGCCGTCGCCAAGGAGAACCTGACCGCGACCGAGTCGGCCATCCGCGATGTGAACTTCGCCGAGGAAATCAGCCGGTTCACCAAGTTCCAGATCCTGCAGCAGGCGGGTATGTCCGTGCTGGGGCAGGCGAACTTCGCGCCGCAGGCGGTACTCCAGCTCATCCGCTAAAACCGGGCGAATCGGGTATACTAAAACGGGGGGTCAGAGTTGACCCCCCGTTTTTTAGCATAAAAAAGAAGGAGGTTTACGCCTATGAGTTCGTTTCGATATGCCATCCTGGGCGCAGGAATGCAGGGTCCTGCGGTCGCCTACGACCTGGCGCGATTCGGAAATGCAGAGGTGATTTATCTCGCCGACATTGATCTGGAGCGCGCCACACAAAAAGCGGAGTGGGTCAATCAACTGCTTCAAAAGCAAATCGTGTTCCCCCGAAGAGTAGACGCCCGCGACGAAAAGCAGGTGCTGGACTACTTCAGCGAGGCGGATGTGGTCATCAGCGCGGTGCCGTGGCAGATGAATATGCGCCTGATTCAGCTCGCGCTGGACGCGAAGCGCAGCTTTATCGATATGGGCAACGACCCCGAATGGTTCTGGTACGAATTTCGCAAGCGCGACGAGGAAGCCAAAGAAGCCGGCATCGCTCTTGTACCCGACTGCGGACTCGCGCCCGGCATGGTGAACCATCTGGGGCTTTACTGTATGGAGAAGATGGACACCTGCCACGAAATTCGCCTGCGCTGTGGGGGGCTGCCCCAACGCCCGGTGGGTCCGCTCGGCTACAAGCTGGTGTTCAACATGATTGGTGTCATCTCGGAGTATACGGGCGAGGCGCTGGTGCTGCGGGAAGGCAAGCCTACCTATGTGCCCACTCTGGAAGATATTGAGTATCTGGAAATTGAGGAACTGGGCTTGCTGGAAGCCGCGCCCACCTCAGGCGGCACCTCCACCGCGCCCTACACCCTCGCGGGCAAGGTGCAGGAGTACGACTACAAAACCCTCCGCTACCCCGGACACTGGGACATCATGCGCGCCCTGCGCGACCTGGGCTTTTTTGACGAGGAACCCATCAAGGTGGAGGGGCATCCCGTCATCCCACGCCAGTTCACCGCTACGGTGATCCCCCCTAAAATAGACTTCCCCGAAGAGAAGGACCTGGTGGTGGTGTGGGTTTATGCCTCAGGCGAGAAGAACGGCACGCCCTACGAAATCAGCGTGCAGTATATTGACTATCACGACGACGAAACGGGCTTCACCGCGATGGAGCGTTGCACGGGCTTCTCGGCGTCCATTATCGCGATTGGGGTCGCCAACGGCACGGTTCCCCGCGGGATTGTCCCTTACGAGCAATCCATGTCGGGGCATGTGTTCGTGCGTGAGTTCCTGAAGCGCGGGTTCGTGCTACGCGAAACCGTCAGCCACACGGTGCAGCCGTAACTTGCGGAGGCAGGGGCGAAGCTCCCTGCCTCCTGAGGTATGCTCATGGCATGAGCTGGCGTATCCTCGCGGAAGACGAGCAGAAAGTTTCGGAAGAGCTGGTCGCAGTTGCGGTCGCCTACGACGACATCACGGCGAAGCTGGTGCAGACCTATCTGATAGACCATCGCGTGCTGACCTTCACGCCCGAAGCGCCGCAGGTGCCGCTGTACCCTTCCATCCCTCAGCCGATTTTTATCTGGGTTCCCCTGCGCAAGCGTGAGGAGGCGGTTGCCCTGCTGCAGGAACTGGCATTGAACTGGGCGCAAGAGGAGGCAGAAGAGCATGCCTGAATGTATTGGCGTCATCGGCGCAGGCTCGTGGGGCACGGCGCTGGCGTATCTGCTGGGTCAGAAGGGAGTGCCGGTGTGGCTCTGGGGACGCGACCCCGAACGCATTCAGGCGCTCCAGCGTGAGCATGTGAACCGCCGCTACCTGCCTGAAGTCGTGCTACCCGACACCGTGACGCCGACTGCCGACCTCCACGCGCTGACAGCGTGCGAGGCGTGGGTGCTGGCGGTGCCGTCGGGCGCGGTGCGCTCCGTGCTGAATCGGTTGCCCTATGGCGCCTCGCTCTGCATTATCGCCGCCAAAGGGCTGGAACCCGACACGGGCAAACGCATGAGCGAGGTCGTGCTGGAAACGGGGCGCTGGACGCCGGAGCAAATCGCGGTGCTTTCGGGACCGAATCTGGCGGTGGAGCTGGTGCGCGGCGTGCCCACCGCCACCGTCGCCGCCGCCTACCACCTCCCCACCGCCGAGACGGTGCAGGAGCTGTTTATGACCCCCACCCTGCGCGTCTACACCAACGACGATGTGGTGGGCGTGGAGCTGGGGGGCGCGCTCAAAAATGTGTACGCGATTGGCGCGGGCATGAGCGACGGCTTGGGCTTCGGCGACAACACCAAAGGCGCGCTGCTGGCGCGCGGGCTGGCGGAGATGATGCGGCTCGGCGCCGCGCTGGGCGCATGCCCTGAAACTTTTATGGGACTGACCGGTGTGGGCGACCTGTTTGCCACCGCCGCCAGCCGACTCAGCCGCAACTACCGGCTGGGCTATGCCGTCGCGCAGGGCAAAACGCCCCAGCAGGCGCTTCAGGAGCTGGGGCAAGTCGCCGAAGGCTACTTCACCGCGTTCGTGGCGCAGAGGCTGGCGCACCAGCACGGGATTGACACCCCTCTGCTGAACGCGATTGCGGAGATTCTCAACGGCGCCCGCTCGGTCTCGGATGCCCTCCAAAGCCTCATGACGCGCCCCCCCAGAGGCGAGCGCGAGTTTCGGTTCGTGAGAACCTAATCCACAGGATTAAACCGCTCATAAAGCGTCGCATTAATCGCCGTCAGCACCATCGCAAGGAGTGTCTGCACCACCAGCACCGCCAGCCCCAGCAGAAGCATGTTCCACTGATAGACCAGCCCCAGAATGCCCACCAGAACGCCCGGTCCGCCTCCGAGGCAAAGCAACGGAACCATGATGAAGCTCGCCAGCAGGCGCTGGGTATAGTCGCTGGGGTCGGGGTTGATGAGAGCCACCATAAACATCACCATCTGCAGTACCACCAGCCACGAGGTCACCATCAAGCTGCCCACCACCCAGAACGCCGCCATACTGGGGAACCAGAGCGTCGCAACCAGAATCGTCAACACCTGCCCCAGCGCGAAGAACACCACTGTTGGCAGGGCTTCCACGACCACCACCTGCCAGCTGACAAACGGCATCGGCTTCTGCCACTCCACACGGCGGAGCATTTCTGTCATCCCGTAGTAGCTCCCAAACGCGTAGAAGAAGGCGACCGCGCTCTGCATCGCCAGATAAATCACCTGAAGTGCTCTGGGGGTTGCATCCCCGTCGCGCGCCGCCAGCCACATCAGCACAAGGGGCGCCAGCGCCAGCACCGCCACTGCCAGCAGGTTGACCCAGCCGCTGGCGCGCCATGTGATCAGCAAATCGCGCCAGAGGAGCGCCCACACGCCCTGAGGCGTCCAGCGTTCCAGCCAGCGCAGGGTGCGCAGGGGCTTCTGCTGGGCGCGTTCGGCGGCGCGTTCCATGTAGGCGCGCATCGGGTCCTTACGGGCGCGGCTCACCTTGCCCCCCAGCCGCGCCAGCTCCGCGCCCAGCTCATACAGCCAGCCCTGATGACGCACCAGCTCCCGATTACCCCACCACACCAGCGCGCCCCAGAAGAGTGCGCCCCCCAGCATCGCGGGCGTCCAGCCGTTGTAAATCACCAGCGCGCTATCCACCAGACAGCGCACCGGAAACAGCAACAGCGCCGCAGGCGTCCAGTCTGCCGCACGGTTCATCGCAACGCTGAAACCACTGCCCGCGCTCCACTCTCCATAGAACCGCCAGCCCACCAGCATTAGAGTCAGCCCTACCCAGACCAGCACGCCCCAAACCCAGTAGCGACGCGCCGAGCGCCCCTGAATCTCCCGAAGCGCCAGCACCACGCTCACCATCAGCAAACCCGTAAACGCCAGCAGATAGAGTATCGGATAACTCAGCAGCGCCCAGCCTCCTATCACCGGCTCCAGAGTCACAAACGCGCGCATCGTCGTGCGCCCGCCCATCAATAACACATATGCCACCATCATCAGGAACAGCATGACCGCTCCCAGCAGCCCCCGCATGAGCAACAGCCCGCGAAATACGCTGAGCGCTCGCAACGGCGTCGTGAACAGATAATGCACATCGCTCTCCTGAAACAACAGCGTGACGGGGCGAAACAGCGCCGAAAGCCATAGCGAGACCACATAAAACCAGTGGACTATCAGCGTGCTGGCAAGCGCACGCGCCAGCAGAGTCTGCGGATCGCCTTGAGGCATGGGCGCACTGCGAGAAGGACTGCCCAGCACGCTCCCTAACAGCGCCCCTCCCCAGCCACACAAGATAAACAGGATCACCAGCGTGGTCAGCACCGCCCGCACAGGGTTGGAAAACGCGCGCCGAAAACTGTTCACCAGAGTTCGGACACCAATAAATGCCAATACACGCAGAACCATCGCACCAGCGTGAAAGTATACCTCGCCTTTAGCAGGAACAACTGCTCTGTTGTGAGGATAAGGGCGCGCGCCATCCGAGACCCCCTCCGTGAGGTTCCCCCTGCTTCGCAAGGGGAACCGTGAAGATCGTCAGTTTCAATCCCCTGCACAGGGGCGGTCTTTCGTGACTCATAATCTCAGGGCGGCTGCCAGTTTGGGAATTGTTTCAATCCCCTGCACAGGGGCGGTCTTTCGTGACATTTGTAACCGGATCGAATGGGAGCTGCAGGGTTTGTTTCAATCCCCTGCACAGGGGCGGTCTTTCGTGACCCTACGCGCCAATTCTACCCCTTTTTGAACCCAAATTGCAAGGGCGGATTCCGAACCTCCCCCGAAAAGGGCGAAATTTGACTCATGAGTCAGGGGGGTTCGGAATCACAAAAGCGGGGGGTATCAGAGGATGAAGGTGGCACCTTCGTTGGGGTGTGGGGGCGCGACACCAATCACGCGCGGGCGAAACGGGCGGTCTGGCTGAGGGTACCGCGTCCGCGTTAGAGTGCCGCCCGCAAATGAGGCAAAGCGCAGCAGGGGTTGCCGCAGGTCACAGTTCGGCTCCCCCCTGCAGAACAGGTCTACTTGCCCCGTCGCAAGGATGGGAACACAGGTATTCCACGACCCCCTCCACGAGGTTCCTTAGAGGGGTAGGCTTTCTGACAGGGGCGCCGTCTTGGAGACTGTGCCCTGACGGCTGAAGCCGTTCCTATAAGACGAAGCCGACCTGCGTCGGCTGATATAGCCAGCGGAGGCTGGCTTTGTTCATTAGGAACGGCTTTAGCCGTCGCGCTTTCAGGGGGCATCGTGGGTTCCAGAAGGTATCTTTGCGACAGAGCAGCTTTAGCCGTCGCGCTTTCAGGGGGCATCAAGTTCCATCTGGCGTCCTTGCAACGGAGCAGGAACAGCACCCCTCGTGGCGAATCCCCACGCAGGGAGGCAACGAGTCATGACCGTGCAACATTTCGCTGAGCTGAAATATCGCCTGCAAACGGCGTCCAGCCATGCGGGGGTGATGCGCTACTTCTTCAAATATTTTGGCGACCGCCCCGAGTTTATCCAGAAAAGCGAGCCACACCATGATGAACTTCTTGAGAAGGTGCTGATGATAACTCTCCAGTTCACGCTGGGTCAGCCGAACCCGACGCTGATCGAGCCACGCTTTATGCGTGTGCCCAGCGAAAAGATGGTTCACGGCGGTTTCCAGCTCCCTGATGGAGGCGTTGGCTCCTTCTTTTATTTTGAAGACATAGATCTCGGTCTGGTGGGCGTGTCAGGAGGTTCGCTGGGTCCGCAACTCGTTACGGCGCGGTTCAAGGTGAAGATGGTCTCCCGATAGCGGGTATCCTTCTGCTGATGAAGCACATCGTTTCCGTCAGTCTGGGTTCTTCGAAGCGCGACAAGCGCAGTGAAATTACCCTGCGGGGCGAGCCGTTCCTGATTGAGCGGATCGGCACCGACGGCGACCTGAAACGGTTTCAGCAGCTCTTTGCAGAGCTGGACGGCGAGGTGGACGCGCTGGGTATCGGCGGCGCCGACCTCTATATCTGGGTGGGCAACCGCCGCTATGTGTTCCGCTCCATTCAGAAACTGGTCTCGGTTGCCAAAAAGACGCCCGTGGTGGACGGCAGCGGTCTGAAAAACACCTTAGAGCGCGAGGCGGTGCGCTGGCTCCAGGCGCAGGGCGTGCTGGACTTTGGCCAGAAGCGCGTGCTGCTGGTCTCCGCGGTGGATCGGTTCGGCATGGCGCAGGAGCTGGCGCAGCTGGCGAAAAGCGTGGTGTATGGGGACTTAGTGTTCGCGGTGGGCGTGCCTATCCCGATTCGCTCGTATCGCACGGTGGAGTGGCTGGGGCGGCTGCTGCTGCCGATTATCACGCGCCTGCCGTTCCAGTGGTTCTACCCGACAGGCGAGAAGCAGGAGAAGCGCACGCCCCGCGCCGCAAAGCTTTTCTATGAGGCGGATGTGATTGCGGGCGACTGGCACTACATCCACCGCTACATGCCCGATCACCTGCCCGGTAAGGTGGTGCTGACCAACACGGTGCGCAAAGCCGATATCGAGTTCCTGCGCAACGCAGGGGTGGCACAGGTGATTACGACCACGCCTGTGATAGAGGGCGAGACCTTCGCCACCAATGTGATGGAAGGCGTGATTGTGGCATTGACAGGACGCCATCCCGATACGCTAACCCCACAGGACTATCTGGACGCCCTCCGCGAGATAGGCTGGCAACCAGGGATCGTGCCCTTACACGAGGCGGCAACGGCATGAGCGACTCGACAGCCGAGGGATCACGCGCATGGGCACATCCGCCTCTAAAAACCGCCCCGATTCGAGGTATCCTTTAATAGCCCTGCATCGGTGCAGGCAGCTCACAGAAGAGCGAATGCTGGAGGAACAGGCACATGATTACCGAAAACAACATGACTCAGATTGCAGAAAATCCCGAAATTGAGGTGTTGTTAGGTCAGGCAAGTCCTCTTTATTTGAATCTTTCAGTGGCGTCTCTGGTGGAACATGCAGTGCGTCGTGGGGAAGCGTTGCTTGCATCCAACGGGGCGCTGGTGGTGCGCACGGGGCAATATACGGGGCGTTCCCCGCGTGATAAGTTTGTTGTGGCGCGCCCTGAGCATGAGGCGTTGATTGATTGGGGCACGGTGAACCAGCGGATGGCCGCTGAAGTGTTTGAGCGGTTGCTTGCCCGGGTGACAGCGTACCTTGCCAACCGTCCCCTTTTCGTACAGGACTGTTTTGCCGGGGCAGACCCCCGCTACCGCCTGCCTGTGCGCGTGATTACGGAGTATGCGTGGCACAACCTGTTCGCCAAACAACTCTTTATCCGCCCCCAGCCTGAAGAGCTGTACGACTTCCGCCCCAGCTTCACGGTGTTGTCCGCGCCGGGTTTCAAGACCGACCCCGCGATAGACGGCACGCGCAGTGAGGTGGTGGTGGCACTCGATTTTCGGCGGCGCGTGGTGCTGATTGCAGGCACCGCTTACGCAGGGGAGATTAAGAAGTCTATTTTCACCGTGATGAACTATCTGTTGCCGCAGCAGGGTGTGTTCCCGATGCACTGCTCGGCGAACATGGGGGCGGAGGGCGATGTCGCCCTGTTTTTTGGGCTGAGCGGCACGGGCAAGACCTCACTCTCGGCAGACCCAGAGCGGCGGCTGATTGGCGACGATGAACACGGCTGGAGCGATACGGGCGTGTTCAACTTCGAAGGCGGCTGCTACGCGAAGTGTATTAACCTTTCCCGTGAGAACGAACCGCAAATCTGGGATGCCATCCGCTTCGGGAGCGTGGTGGAGAATGTGGTGGTAGACCCCGATACGCGCGTGCCCGATTACACCGATGCGAGTATCACCGAGAACACGCGCGCGGCGTATCCGCTGGACTATATCGAGGGCGCGGTGATTCCCAGTGTCGGCGGGCATCCGCGCCATCTGTTTTTCTTAGCCGCGGATGCGTTCGGCGTGTTGCCTCCCATCAGCCGGCTGTCGGTGGAGCAGGCGATGGAGATGTTTTTGCTGGGCTACACGGCGAAGGTGGCGGGCACAGAGCGTGGCATTACGACACCCCAGATGACCTTCAGCGCCTGTTTTGGCGCGCCCTTTTTGCCGATGCACCCCCAACGCTATGCGGAGATGCTCGGCGCGAAACTGGAGCAACACGAAGCGCAGGCATGGCTGGTCAACACGGGTTGGACGGGCGGACCCTACGGCGTGGGACATCGTATCCCCATTCGCTACACGCGGGCAATGATTCGCGCCGCGCTCAAAGGCGCCCTGGAGGGCGTGCCCTGTCGCACCGATCCCATCTTCGGGCTGGAAGTGCCGACCCGCGTGCCCGATGTGCCCGACGACCTGCTGAACCCGCGCGACACATGGAGCGACCCCAAAGCCTACGATGCACAGGCGCGCATGCTTGCAGAACAGTGGCAGGCGCATTTGGAACATCTGGAAGCCAGCACGGAAGGTTAAAGGAAAAAGGAGGGTGGCAGTGAAAGGAGAGCAAAGCCTGCCACCCCCAAGGAAGGGGGGTGAACTCGTTCCCAGTTTTTATTATCGGCGCGTCCTGTCAAAATCTTTAGCCCTGACGGGTATGCTATTAACCAAACCGCGCCTGCGACGCCAATTATACCCTATCGCTTCAGAGATTCCTGCTACCCAAGAATACGGATTTTCGGCATGAAAAGTTTCCAGGCGGCGCTGGAATCGTTGTGGCTGACGCCCCGACGCACGCTGTTGAGCGGGCTGGGGATGATGGTCGGAGTCGCGGCGATTGTCGTGCTGGTCTCGCTGGCGAAAGGCGTTCGGCAGGAGGTGGTGGCGCAGGTCGAATCGCTGGGCGTGAATCTGGTGATTGTGCTACCGGGGCGCATCAGCCCCGAAAACCCGTTTAACCCCATGAGCTTCATCGGCTTGAGCACCCTGCGCGAGAGCGATATGGAGGTGGTGCGCTCGCTGGTGGGGGTGCGTCGGGTGGCGCCGATTATGTTTGTGGCGGGCGGCGCGAGTCGGGGCGAGCGCTGGGCAGACGCCGCGCTGATTCTGGGCACGACGCCCGAATGGTTTCAGATGCGTCCACACCAGCTGGCACGCGGGCGCTTCTTCACCAGAGCCGAGATGGAGCAACCCGTGTGCATTCTGGGTCCCAAACCCGCCGAGCAGCTGTTTGGCGACGAAAACCCGCTGGGCAAGTGGGTGCGCCTGAATGGCAAGCCCTTTCGCGTGATTGGCGTGACGGCAGAGTCGTATACCCGTTCCCTGTTCGGCAGCGGCGGCTTTGAGTACGCCATCTATGCGCCCCTGACCGCCCTGCAGAAAGCGATGGGCAGCAATCAGATTCACCGAATCCTGATTCAAACCGCGCCCGATGTGGAGCCGACCGCGCTGGTGGCGCGCATCCGCGATGCCCTGCGCACCAATCACGGCGGCAGCGAGGACTTCTCCGTGCTGACTCAGGAAGACCTGCTGAGCCGACTGTTTCTGCTGTTGCAGATTGTGTCCGTCGCGCTGACGGGAATCACCTCGATTGCGCTGATTGTGGGGGGTATCGGCGTGATGAATGTGATGCTGATGAGCGTAACCGAGCGTGTGCGCGAAATCGGCATTCGCAAGACGGTGGGGGCACGCGAGCGCGACATCTTCTGGCAGTTCCTGCTGGAGGCAACAATGATTGCGCTGGTGGGCGGATTGCTGGGCGTGGGCGTCGGCTGGTTGGCTTGTGTGATTCTGGATCGGGCGACTGTGCTGAACCCGCTGGTGACCTGGGACACGATTGTGCTGGCGCTGGGCGTGTGCGGCGTTGTGGGGATTATCTTCGGCACGCTGCCCGCCTACCGCGCCGCCCGCAAAGACCCTGTGGAAGCGTTGCGGTATGAATAGAAAACATGCTCCCTGTGGTTCTCAAGCAGACAACCCCTCCGCAGGCATCGGCTCAGGCTGGGCGCAGGTGCTTTCCAGCCATCGGTGTGCCCCCGTCTCGGACGATTCGTTGAACGCCAGCATGGCGTCCAGCACATGGTATGCCAGCTCCCCGCTGGCGCGATGGGGGCGCCCCTCCTGAATCGCCAGAATCATGTCCGCCAGCCCCAGAATGCGGTTCTGCTCCGCGTAAGGGTGCGTGTGGGGCACTTCCACCCACTCTGGGCTGTCTTTCTTGCGCAGCAGCACGGTTCCCCCGAAGCCGTTGGGGTCAGGCACGCCCAGCGAACCCTCTGTGCCGTAAATCTCGATACAGGGCAGCCGATGCGCCCACACATCGAACGACATAATCACGGTGGCAATCGCGCCCCGCTGAAACTCAATCGCGCCCGTGATGTGGGTGGGGGTTTCCACCTGAATCACCTTGCCGTATTTGGGCTGGCTGGTAATCAGGCGCGTGGGGAAAGTGATGCGGCTGATGCCCGCCACGCGCTTCATGGGTTCCATCAGGTTCACCAGCGCAGTCAGGTAGTAGGGTCCCATATCCAGCATGGGACCCCCGCCTACCTCATAGTAGAATTCGGGGTTGGGATGCCAGCTTTCCACGCCACGGCTGAGCATGAACGCCACCGCGCCGATGGGTTCGCCAATCGCGCCGTCTTCAATGAGTTTACGGCAGGTTTGATGTCCCGCACCCAGAAAGGTGTCGGGGGCGCAGCCGACTCGCAGTCCCTTCGCCTGCGCCAGCTCCAGCACGGCGCGCGCCTCTTCGCGGTTCACGCCGAACGGCTTCTCGCAGTAAACATGTTTGCCCGCCTCCAGCGCCATCCGGTTCACGGGCGCGTGGGCTTTGGGCACGGTCAGGTTCAGCACCACCTCAATTTCAGGGTCAGCCAAAAGCTCTTCAGGGGTATAGACTTTGGGGATACCGAACTCTTCGGCGCGGCGCTGAGCGTTCTCAGGCACAATATCCGCCGCGGCGACAATCTCAATCATCGGGAAGCGCTGTGCCACTCGTAAATAGACCGCGCTGATACTCCCACAACCGATGAGACCGACTTTCATAAGGTTTGCCTCCTTAAACCGAATAAGCACTCAGTTGCACCTGGGTGTTGGTCGCCCGCATGACCAGCAGCATGGTGCGCCCTTCATTTTTGGGATCGCCTGTGCGCACGACGAGGGCGTTCTCGCGGCGCGGGGCGCCGAGACTGCGAAAACTCAGTTGCCATGCGTTGTAGGGGCGCCGATTAGGGCGCAGCTCCAGCAGCGCCAGCCTGTCGGGCGCGACGCCATAGACCCGCGCCGGCTCCTTCGCGCTCCACCGATATCGGCAAAGCCACCGATAGCCACTCGCATAAAAGTTGCGGAACGATTGCGCCAGCCGTGGCAGGCTCATCACAATACTCTGCAGGATTTTGCCCGCGTAAACCTCTTCAGGCTCAATAAAAAACTCGTCCTCTTCCAGCGGCTTCTCCAGCACATAGTAGAAGGGGCGCCCCGAGTCGTGGTCGAAGCACACGATGCGCTCAGTGCCCTCGTCGTCCACCACGCGCCCGATGGGGATTCGGCGGGCGGGGATGTCCTGCGTGAGCGTTTTCTCGCCCCACTCCCAGCTGGAGCCGTCGGTGTATATCATGCGCCTGCCCCGAGGTCCGTTGGAGAGGCAATACAGGTCGCGCTGAAGCATGTGCCGCTGCTGGCGGATGGGTTCAAAGCGCTTGCCTTCCCAGAGCCAGAACCGAATCTGCTGGGGGTCCAGCGTTACCAGCAGTGAGACAAGTTCGGGCTTATCTGCCCCCTCGCGCTTCAGGGGCACGGTCAGCACATCGAAGCTGAGCGTGTCGGCAGGCAGGCTCTCTTCCCACGCGAGTTTGAGACGCATCGTTGACTCTCTTTTTTACGCGCCGAACTTTTCCTGCACGCCCATCAGCTGGGTCAGGATGGGCACGAGGTCGCCGCCGCGCAGACGCCCCATGCCGCCCGCCTGACAGGCGCGCTCGTGAAAATGAAGCACATCGTCGCCGCGCAGGTCGGGTCCGTGCAACAACACGGGCACGGGGTCGCCCGAATGGTCGCGCACGGAGCAGGGCGTCGAGTGATCTGCCGTAACAATCAGATAAAACGGCTCGGTATAGCGCTGAATCAGGTGGGCGACCATCGCGTCGATGCGTTCGATCACCTGTACCTTGAGCTGGGGGTTGCCGTCGTGTCCGCACAGATCGGGCGCTTTCACATTGCACAGCACGAAATCGTACTCGGTCAGCGCGCGTGCCAGCGTCTCCGCCATGCTTATCAAATCGGAATCGACGCCGCCTGTGGTGCCGGGCGCGTCGAGGGTGTCCATCCCAACGAATCGCGCAATCCCGCGGATGAGTCCTGTCTCCACCACGGCGCAGGCGCGCACCTTGTGGCGTTTGGGGAACGGCTCCAGATGGGGAGCGACGCCTGCCCCACGCGGCAAGATAATATTCGCTGGGGGTAGCCCCTGCTCCACCCGCGCCTTATTGACGGGATGGTCCTTGAGGCGCTCATACGAAAGGCGCACGAAGGCGTTCACCACGCGCGCGGTGCGTGCGGCGGCAGCATCGCTGGGGTCTATCGGCTGGCACTCGGCGACCGTTTCGCCTTCCGCATGGGGGTCTACATCGGTGATGTGGGGGCTGAGGTTCTCACCACGCAACACCAGCGCACCCCGATGGGCGACCGACTCTTTGAAAAAGCACTGCACGCCTTCAATCTCCACGCCGTTCACAGCTTCCGCCAGTTCGCGCGTGCCTTCCGTGATGCGTCCTGCGCGGCGGTCTATCACGCGCCAGTTCTCGTCGACGGTGCTGAAATTGCATCGCAGGGCGACATCGCCGCCGCGCACTTCCATCCCAATCCCAAGCGCTTCAAACGGACCGCGCCCCTGATAGACTTTGTAGGGGTCATAGCCCAGGATCGCCAGATGGGCGGTGTCAGACCCCGCGCGAATGCCCGGTGCAATCGGGTCCATCAGCCCGCACTCCCCTTCGCGGGCAAGGCGGTCTAAAGTGGGGGTTCTGGCATATTCCAGTGGGGTTTTGTTCTCCAGTTCGGGCACGGGGCGGTCGCCCATGCCGTCGCAGATGAGCAGCAACCCTTTAAAGTGTCGCCCAGCCATAGCAAGCAGATTATACCTTCAGCGGGTATACTTCAGGTTATGCACCGCAAACCAGTCATCGCCATCGTTGGACGCCCCAATGTTGGCAAATCCACGCTGTTCAACCGCCTGATCGGGCGGCGCGTGGCGATTGTGGAAGACACGCCCGGGGTTACGCGCGATCGGCTCTACGGCGAGGGCGAGTGGCAGGGGCGCCCCTTCGTGGTGGTGGATACGGGGGGTATCCTGTTCGGCGAGGAAGACCCTCTGATTGAGCAGGTGCGCGTGCAGGCACAGGTCGCGATTCACGAGGCGGACTGCGTGCTGTTTCTGGTGGACGCGCGCGAGGGGCTGACGCCCGCTGATGAGGAAGTCGCCGAGCTGTTGCGCAAAGGCGGCAAACCCGTGCTGCTGCTGGTCAACAAAGCCGATAACCCCGACCGCTGGGAGTATCAGCGAGCGGAGTTTTTCAAACTGGGGCTGGGCGAACCCATCCCCATCTCGTCAATTCACGGGCACAACATCGCCGATGTGCTGGATCAGGTGTTTGAGCTCGTCCCGACCCCGCCTGCCGAGTCAGAAGAAGAGGAAGGGCTGGAGCCTGTGCGGATGGCGATTGTGGGGCGTCCGAATGTGGGCAAGTCGTCGCTGCTGAACGCGGTGCTGGGCGAGCCGCGCGCAATTGTCAGCGAAATCGCAGGCACCACCCGCGACACACTGGACACCGAAATCACATGGAAAGACCAGCCTGTGGTGCTGATTGATACGGCTGGGCTGAAACGCCCCGGCAAAGTCCAGCGCTCGCTGGAATATTATGCCCAGATGCGGGCGCAACGCGCGCTGGAACGCGCCGATGTGGCGCTGGTGGTGATTGACGGCACGGAAGGCTTAACGCACGGCGACCGCCGAATCGCCCAGTACGCCGTGGATGCAGGGCGCGCCCTCTTATGGGTGGTCAACAAATGGGACCGCAAGGAGCCGCCTGACGGGCAGGTGGACAAGATGACCCCCGCCAAGCGCGACTTCCTGCGCATGATAGAGCAACAAGCCAGGGGGCTGGACTATGTGCCTGCCGTGTTCATCTCCGCGCTCCATCGGACGGGCATCGAGAAAATGCTGGACACCGCGATGCAGGTCGCCGATTTCCACAGCATGCGCATCGGCACAGGCGAGCTGAACCGCCTGATCCACGACGCCGTATATGAGCGCCCCTACACCCGCAAGGGCAAAACGCTCAAAATCTACTATGCCACGATGGCAGAGGTACGCCCGCCGACCGTGGTGCTATTTGTGAACGACCCCGAGATTGTGCATTTCTCTTACCTGCGCTATCTGGAGAACACCCTTCGCAAGAAGTACGCCTACACAGGCACGCCGATTCGGTGGGTGGTGCGCCCTGCCCACCAGCCGAAAGAGTAGCACGGGCATCCTGCCCGTGCCCCTGCCGAAAGAGCAGGCAGAGCGCCCAGAACCCTACTGCGCCGATTGCACCCGCACCGTGAACCGCACGGAGGTCGCGCCGCCCGCGGGCACTTTCAGCGTCCACTGCGCGGCAGTCGCCGAAGCGCGCGTGTACGGCTGAGTGGAGTTGAGAATCGTCCACCCGCCCCCGAACGGCTGCACGACCAGCACCTGTACGGGCTGGCTTTTTGCGTTGCGGAGCGTGATTTGCACCTCGTACTCCACCTTGCCCCTGCCCAGCACCTTCTGTCGGAGGGGCTGCCACTCGCCCGTAATGTCGAAGGCTTGCCCCACCTGAAGCGTGATTTTCTGGTTCACGGGCGTTGCGCTCAGGCTCGCCGTGCCCAGATAGCGAGGGGTGCCGTTCGAGTCGGTCTCATACAGGCGCACGCTGCCGTTGGGTAAGGGAATGCCCAGCCCATGCTCTTTGCGGTTTTCCAGCACGAGCGAGACTTCTGCCTTGTCGCGGCGCACCTCTTTGCCGATGCCTGGCGCGGCGTTCGCCCACAGCGACGGCGCACGATAGATGTACCGCTTCTGCACAGGAACCTGCGGCGCCTCATGGAGCAACAGACGGCTCTGGCGGGCATCCTGAATGGAGACTGGCTGCGCGAGCGGGTAGGTGTAAACCTCGCCGAGTGGCTGAGGCACAATGCGCCGCGCGATAGCACCCACCGCTGGGCGGTCGCGCCACTCAAAGCTCTCTGCCCTGCCGAATGCTACCTGCACCGATTCGGGGGGCGCGACACCCGTTGCGAGGCTCACCCGTGCATTCGGGAAAGTCAGCCCCGTCTGGTTCGTCACGGTCGCCCAGCACTCCAGCTTCAGGGCGTTTTCGCCGCGCAACACGGCGATATAGTCGGCGTCCCAGTCCAGCCCGCCTGTGAGATAGCTCACGGTCAGCGCGGCGTTGCCCTCGTTGGGAGCCTGCACCTGCAAGCGCAGGGCGGGAATCAGGGGCATATCAGCCTCAACAGGCAGGCGGAGCGTGCCCTGCGGGTTCACATAAATCGCGCGACGCGGCAACTGCGGAACCGCCGACGCGATTGTCGAAAGCGGACTCGCTTCCAGAATCAGTCGGTTCGCATCCATGCTGATCAGCCTGCCCTCCAGCACGCCGATAACACGCCCATCGGAGCCATACTGGAGCAGCTCCACTTGCTTGCCCAGATAGCGTCGCAAAAGCGAGTCGCCGTCCTGAACGCCCATATCGTAGGTGTGGGCGAGAATCTCGGCGGGTGCGGGGCGTCCCACCCACTGGAGCCACAGCGATTGTGTATCCAGCATGGGCGAGATGTCCAGCAGCACCACCTCGTTGCGTCCCTGTTTGAGCGTCAGCGGGCGACGCTCGCTCACCAGGGCGAAGTTCTGGTCGTAGATGGTCAGTGTAATCTGCTCGCGGGTCGTGGAAACGAACGACTCTTGCGCTCCTGCAGGGAGCGCGGCTGCCATCACAGCAGCCGTCATCCAGACACCACACAGCCACTTCACACCTTGCATGGTAGTTCCCCTCGGTGGGGGATTATACCTTGCCCTCAATCGCGCGGCAGGAAGGGCGATGGATAAAGCACCCAGGAGATAAAAAGCTGCTCACGCGCACGGGTGATGGCGGTGTAGAGCAGTTGGCGCTCCTGCTCTTCCACAAGGGGCTGCTCTTCGGGGTCGCCCGCGCGCCCGACAGCAGGACGAAACGGAAACATGTCGCGCGACGCTCCCACAATCGCAACCGCTCGAAACTCTAATCCCTTACTGGAGTGAACCGCACCTAAATACACCTCGTGGGGTTCCGCAAGTCTTTCGTCCCCCAGCCAGCAATAGGAAATGCCAAGTTCATTCAGGACAGGAACAACCTGTTTTTCGATATAATCCTTTGTTCGCGCCAGAATCGCAATCTTGTTGCCGTCCATGTTGAACTCCCGCTGGCACCGGAGGAGCCACTCGCGCAGAGCGGCGACCTCACGCTGAAAGTTCTCGCAGTGCCTCACCTCGGGCTTATTTCCTGAAAGGAGAGTAAGCGCCCGCACACCGCGCACGACAGCCTCGATATCCTCCTCATCTCGCAGGGAGTAATTACACCCCGCCAGCACCTTCTCTGCCTTTTCCTGAATCTCGAGGGTGTTCCGATAGTTAATTCGCAAGGTCTTACTGCGTCCGCGTACTTCTATACCAAGCCGCTTCCATGAGAGACTTCGCTGGTAAATGCGTTGGGCGGTATCGATACAGAAAAACAGATTGTCTGGCTGGTCTGCTGGCGCGAGGCTCTTCAGAAGCGTCATCTGGGCAGGACCGAAATCTTGCGTCTCGTCAGCAACTACGCAGCGGAAGGGCGCTCCCCTGTTCCTGTAGTGTTCCGCCAGCATATAGCACGCCATTTCGGGTGTTAGCAGCATGGCTTGGCGGAGCTTTTTCCGCATCGCGTCAAAGACTTGCCACAGTTGTTCCCGCTGTTCCTCAGAAAGTTTTGAGCCGCGCCCAATACGCTCAAAATCACGATATGCCTCCCAGCTCTGGATGTTCCATGCGTTAATAACCCACTGCCACTCACTCCAGACAAAATCGGGTGAAAACCGTGGGGCGTAGGTTTGACAAAGCTGGGCGAAGTCAGTTTTCTGCTTGAGTTCCTCGTCCCGATAGATCAGAGTCGCTCCGGTGCGCAGCTTCTGAAACTCCTGATTGACAAACTTATCAAGGTTCAGAATATAAAGTTCAGGAGGAAGCGATTCGCCGATGAGGAGTTTCATGCGTCGCTCTAACTCGCGCGCCATGTTCACTGTATAGGTCGTTAGAAAGATTCGGCTCCCGGGATAGCGCTCAAGCAGGTGTTTTGTGCGATGGAGCGCGACGACGGTTTTGCCTGTGCCTGCGGCTCCCGACACGCGCGCTGGACCATTATAGTGCTGTTCTGCCACCTCGCGTTGCGTGGGCGACAGGAAAACCAGCCATGTTTCCCAAGGTTGCAAAATTGCGCGCTTTAGTTCGTCGGTGTCTTTGGGTTTCCAGAAGCGCGAAAGGTTGCCCTTTTCCAGCAGTAAGTCGAATTTGTCTCGCAGTTGGGCTGGCGGCAGGAGCTCTTTCAGGGGCGTTCCTGTGGCTAACGCGAGTATGCGCTCGGCTGTCTCGCTGTTTATGTACCCCTCCTCCAGAAGTCGGCATAAGGCTCCAACGAGTGCTTCTGCAGAGAGATTCCGAATGTGGTCACACAATTCCTTCGGAACATCGAGCTTTTGCAAGTCGCTGCAGTCATAGCCCACAAGAGGATACGACTCTGCAGGCGGCTCTGGCTCAGGAGGAACTTCAGACGGGAGCGTTTCGGGGTCACGGCGGATGTAATGCTCTCCATAGTCGTTCTTATGAAAGAAGTGTTCCTTTGCCCATGCGTATGCTGGATCGTGTTCGTCTACCCACACAGCAATCCGCTGGTTACCTTCTTGATAGAAAATCAAGCGGTACTTTATGTCTACCCGCGCTGAATACCATCGCTCCTTGCAATTCTGAACACGCTCTATGTGCAGCGAATTTGGGGGTTGTTCCCACGATAGTTGCTCCAGGGTCTGCTCCAGAGCCTCCCATCTGTCGCGCTGAAGTTGCTTTTCTTTTGAATACTGCAATCTCTCGGAAAGCCAGATATCATATCCAATCTTCATCATCTCTCCCCACCTTCTGCACATGCTCGGCGGCTTTTCTGCAGAGCGCATCTACATACTGGATAATCTCCACCCATTCGCTTTCAGCTTTGGCATGGTGGATTCGCACCTGCCCGATTTCCTGAGCGATACGCTTGGCTTCGCTGTAAAGGGGGCGTAAGCGCTCGTTCACCTTGTATACTCCTGACCACTGCTTGACGATTAGCTCAAGGTCGGTGTAGATGTCCAGCTCAGTGATACCCATTCGCTTTGCTTCCTGAAGGCAGCGGAGCAGGCTGTAGTATTCGGCGAAGTTGTTCGTGGCGCGCCCGATAGGCTCGCAGAGTTCCAGCAGTAAACGCCCCTGCTCGTCCTCGATTCGCACCGCCAACCCCGCTGCACCGGGGTTGTTCAGCGCAGAACCGTCGATGAAGGCTCTGGCACGCACGGTTTTATGATACGCCCTCACCGCAAAAATTCCTGCTGATTTCAGCTTGCACTGGCAGGAATCTGTGGGATGGTATCGGAATCATAACAGCAGAGCGGATAGGGGAGGTAGGAAGTGGAAAGCGGTGTTCTCGTCGATGTGACTTTACCCTGTGGCACGGGGTCGCATCCCGTTAAGATGCGCCTTACTTTCTGGGGGGAGCTCGAGGTCGTGGAAAATCCCTGCGACCTGCTGGGTTCTCTGGGGCGTATGACAGACCAGCGGTGCAAGCAGGAGACGGCATTGCTGGTGGAAGCATGGAAACAGAATTGCGCCCCATACATGGAAACAATTCTGGTTCAGGGAAAGCTGCCTACCACCTCTGTTTCTGCCTTGCGGGCGCTCTCTGAAGCGCTCTTGAACGCGCTCGACACAGCCAGAGAGTACGCTCAAGAAATTCTCCAGCAGCCCCTCGATCCACAGAAGCTGGCGAGTGAGTGGGCAATTGCTGCTGGCGGCATGGATGCCCAAATCGACGACTGGCGAAGGCAGGTACCGTTGACTCAGTGGCATCGTATCAGCCAGCTCTGGCTTCTGCGCCGTGCGCTTCAGGGCGAAAGGGCAATATGGAAGTGGGTCTGGGAATTCCTACCGCAGCTCTACCCACAACTGCACCGCAGTTCGCTGAGCGCCCTGGCGCGCGGATTGGGCGGTTCGGGCAGCGACCGCGCGTGGGATTATCTGGAGCCGTTGCTCACAGACGCCGATGCCAGTGTGCAACTCGCAGCAATTGAGGCTGTCGGCGCTCTGCGGGAACCACGCGCTCGCGAGACGCTGCTGCAGATAGCACGCCAACCGACGGTGAATGAGGCTGGACCCAAAGCGGTTCACGCGCTCGGTGCTATCGGAGGGCAGGACACCGCAAGGCAACTGGTAGACCTGATGTTTCAGCGCCCCGCACTCCGCGAGGCATGTCAACAGGCACTGGTGCAGATCGGAGCTGAGGCAATCCCGGAGATTGGTCAAACGCTCAATTCGCATTTTGACCCAACCCTGCGCGAAATCTGTGTACAGATTCTCAAGGAAATCGGCGATGCCTCCGCTATCCCCTACCTCAGCGATGCCCTCAAACGTGACAAGCAGTGGTCTGTGCGTTATCTTGCGGTAGAAGCCATCCGCGCCATAGACCCCGCTGTCGCCGTCCCTGCGCTGGTGGACGGGTTGGGAGATGAACAAGAGATGGTGCGCGCTCTTTGTGTGGAAACCCTCATTGAGTTAGGCGATACGGCTGTGCCGACACTGGTAGAAGCCATTCGCGACCCCTACTGGGTTCCAGAGCGTCGGTACATTGCTCAGTGGGCAGCCGTGCGGGCGCTGGGAGCTATCGGCACACAGGCTGTAGTGGAGCAGCTACTCCCTCTGCTCGACGAGATGAACCTGAACACGCGCTGGGCAGCGGCTGCTGCACTCCGCTACACCCGAAACCCGAACCTGAGAGAACATTTCGAACAGCTCTTGCTCGGTCCCGCACCGCTGGAAATCCAGTACGAAGCTGCACGCTACCTGTACGACCACGCCACGCCCGATTCGCTCGATGCGCTTCTTGCTGGCATGAAGCAGAACGATAAAATCATCCCGCGAATCTGCAGAGAAGCCATCGTTCACAGAATAGGAACGGACGCTCTGGTGCGCTTGATAGAAGCCCTGCGCAGGGAAAGCCATGGACAACTTCGGGTTAACCTCATCCGAACGCTCGGCGAGATTGGACACCCTGCCGCGAAGCCCGATTTGGAGAGCCTTGTTGACGACCCCAACCCTCAGATTCAGCAAGCTGCAAGAGAGGCGCTTCAAAAAATCGAGCAGCGCCAGCGATTCCAGTAGCTCCAAGAGGAACTTTGCAGTAAAAAGTCGAGTATACTATATCACAGGGGAGACCAGAAAATGAGTTGTGCATCGCTGATTGCGACCCTGCGCAAACAGGGGCAGTTGGAGGAAGCATATAAGAGGGGGCGTGAGTGCCTGGAGCAAAACCGTGAAGACTCGTACCTGCAGCGCACCTTCGGCTGGGTTTTGTACGACCTGATTAAGCGCGAGCTTGCAACCGTCGGTGATGGTGACGAACAGGAAGATGGAAAGGAACAGGAAATCGTTTCAGCTAAAGTGAATATTTCTGACCTTGATGATTGGTTCTGGGAGTACGAACAATTGCATCTTTTGCCGCGTCCCGATCTGCTTCACTCGCTGATGCTTGGCTTAGCCTGCAAGGCGCACAAAGCAGGCTGGTGGTGCTTCGTTCAGTTTATTCGCCAATGTGGATTTCCAGAGAACCTCCGCGAGGAAGACTGTCAGGAAAGGAGAACAAGCGACGATACCCCGCCCCTGATGAGCCTCGAGCTTCGAGTCTACCTCAGGCTGGCGAATGCCCTGCTGAAGGATAATCTTCAAGAGGAAGACAAGGAATGGGTCTTTGGACTCCTGCAAAGCGAAGGGCTTTCACGCTATCCCGATGACCCATGGCTTCATCGTGCGGTGGGGATTGCGCTCTGGCAAAAAGGTGGGAACCACGAGGCATTACAACATTTGCGCCACACCCTGCGTAAAAAGCAAAAAGATTGGTGGATTTGGGCGGAAGTTGCCCGCGTTTACAGAGAAATTGACCCTCAGATAGCACTGCACTGCTACTATCACGCTTATCAGCTCCAGAGAGACAAGAGCTTTCTGGTGAGCGTTTACGAAGAGATTGCTTCCTTGCTGGCGGAGCAGCAGGAGTATGAGGCAGCTGCTTGGTTCGTTCACGAAGCCGTGCGTATCCGTACAGAGAAGAGCTGGCGAATTCCCGACTCGCTCGAGCAGCTCAGGAGAGCTCGCTGGTGCGTTCAATATCCTGCTCCCCGCTGCCCTAAGATAGCACCGTCCCGAGCAACACTATTCTGCGTGCTGCACGGCATCAGCCCCAATCAACTAACAGAGACTCGCGGCTTCGTCGACCACCATAATCCCAAACAGGAAGGTGCTTATATTCGCACTGGCTCCGAAGAGGATGCAGGGATTTTCGTGCGCTACGAAAAATGCCCCAGCCTGCGCAAACAGCCAGAAGGTACAGTGGTCGCTCTAACCCTTTACGAGACAGACGGGCGGAAAACAGTCGTAGAATGCTTGCCCTTGCCAGACCAGCAGGAGATTGAAGGCTTTCTGGAGTGGTGTGAGGGAGCGTTCCGTAAGCGCGCGGAACAGGCATTTGGTTTTGTGCATGTAGGCGACCGCACAGTTTTTGTGCCGCCCCACCTGGCAAGTCACCATAATGATGGTGAGCAGTTGAAAGTTCTCGCCTGCAGAAAGTGGAACCCCAAGCGCAACGAGATGGGGTGGTCCGCCGTTCGTGTAGAGCCAGCGGAATGATTGAGCTGAAGGAAGGTATACTCTCCCCCACATGTTCACAGGGCTGGTGGAAGCGGTCGGCAAGGTGATTACAGTGGAGCCGCACGAGGCGGGCGCGGGGGCGCGGCTGACTCTGGAAGCGCCGTTCGTGGAGCCTGTGGGCGCCAGTGTCGCCATTAATGGCGTCTGCCTGACCGTGCAAAGCGTTCACGACCATCAGATGCAGTTCGAGATGGTGGCGGAGACTCTGCGCCGCACGAATCTGGGCATGCTTCAGCCAGGCGACCTCGTGAATCTGGAACGCCCGCTCACCCCCACCAGCCGACTGGGCGGACACTTCGTGCAGGGGCATGTGGATACCACCGCCGAACTGACTGCCCTCCAGCAGGAAGGCAACGGGCGAATCCTGTGGTTCCGACTGGACGACCGCCAGTACCTGCGCTATATCGTGCCCAAAGGCTCTATCGCGGTAGACGGTATCAGCCTCACGGTGGTGGAGGTCAACGCCGAAGGCTTCAGTGTGTGGATTATCCCGCACACATGGCAGGCAACCAACCTGCACACGCGCCAGATTGGCGATAAGGTGAACATCGAGACCGATATTCTGGCGCGGTATGTGGCGCGTTTGATGGAATTTCGCGAAGTGTGATATAAATCACAGAACAGGCTTCGTAGAGGGGGGTATCCTCTTGCCATCCGATACAGGAGGCAAGGGTATGAAAAACGGCAAGTGGTTTCCAGGTGCGTTTGCAGCGATCGTTTTGACTGTCGGCGTGGTCGCCGCGCCCCGCGAGAAGAAGGATATTGTGGACACCGCTGTCGCGGCGGGGCAGTTCAAGACTCTCGTCAAGCTGGTTCAGGAGGCGGGCCTTGTCGATGCACTGCGGGGTGAGGGTCCGTTCACGGTATTCGCGCCGACCGACGAAGCCTTCGCGAAGCTGCCCAAAGCCCAGGTGGACGCCCTGCTGAAGGACAAAGAGGCTCTCAAGCAGGTGCTGCTCTACCATGTGGTTTCGGGCAAGGTTATGTCTAAGGATGTTGTCAAGCTCAAGAGCGCAAAGACGCTTCAGGGCAAATCTATCAATATCCGCGTTCGAAACAATACCGTCTATATCAACGACGCGAAGGTCGTCAAGGCGGACATCGAATGCACGAACGGCGTCATCCATGTGATCGACAAGGTCATCCTCCCTCCCAAGGACACTCCCCGAAAAGGCTACTGAGTACCTCCTTCTGCCTGCTCCCTCTCCGCCGAACCCTCTCCCCCTCGTGAAGGGGGAGAGGGTTTTTTCTCAGTGGGCGATATGGTGGGCGCGCACTTCGCGGATGACCGTGACTTTGACCTGCCCCGGATACTCCAGTTCTGCCTGAATTTTGTGGGCGATTTCGCGAGCAAGCTGATGCGCACGCCAGTCGTCCACCTCGTTGGGTTTGACCAGCACACGCACCTCGCGCCCCGCCTGAATGGCGTAAACTTTCTCGACGCCCTCGAAGCTCATGGCGATGCGCTCCAGGTCCTGCATCCGGCGCAGGTACTGCTGGAGCGATTCGCGTCGGGCGCCGGGGCGCGCCGCCGAGATGGAGTCGGCAATAATCACCACATGCGCCTCGAGGCTGGCAGGCTCAATATCGTAGTGGTGTGCCCCGACAGCGTTGCACACCAGCTCGTTCTCCCCGAAGCGGCGCAGGAACTCCATGCCCACAATCGCGTGCGGACCTTCTGTGGCGTTTTCGAGCGCTTTGCCGATGTCATGAAGCAGGGCGGCGCGCTTGACAAGGCGCGTATCCAGCTTCAGCTCGGCTGCGAGCAAGCCCGCCAGCATCGCCACCTCGATGGAGTGGTCCAGCACATTCTGGGCGTAGCTGGTGCGGTAGCGCAGTTTGCCCAGCGTGCGCACGATTTCGGGGTGCATGCCCGTTAGCCCCACCTGTAGCACCGCTTCTTCGCCTGCCTGCCAGATACGGCGCTCTACCTCGTTTTTGGCGCGTTCATACTCTTCCTCGATGCGGGCAGGCTGAATACGCCCGTCGTGAATCAGATTGAGCATCGTGATGCGGGCAATTTCGCGGCGGATGGGGTCAAACGAGGATAGCACCACCGCTTCGGGGGTATCGTCGATAATCACATCCACACCCGTGATATGCTCGAAGTGGCGGATATTGCGTCCCTCGCGTCCGATGATTCGCCCCTTCATCTCCTCGCTGGGCAGGTGAAGCACCGTGATGGTGTTTTGCGCCACATGGTCCACCACACAGCGCTGTACTGTGTCGAGGATGATTTCGCGGGCGCGGCGTTCGGCGTCGCGTCGCGCCTCTTCTTCGATCTGGCGGGCGAGGATGGCAGCCTCGTGTTCAATTTCGTCTCGAATCTCTTTGAGCAGCAGCTCGCGCGCCTGTTCGGTGGTCATGCCGCTGATACGCTCCAGTTCGATACGGCGTTGCGCCATCAGTTCGCGCAGTTCGCCCTGTTTTTTGGTGAGGAGCGCCTCGCGTTCCATCAGCGCGTGCTCGCGCTGTTCCATCATCTCGAAGCGATGCTCCAGCAGTTCCTCGCGCTGGAGCAGTCGTTGTTCGAGGCGAAGCACCTCGGCGCGTTTTTCCCGTGCCTCCTGCTCCGCCGCCTCCAGAATGCGATGTGCTTCCTCGCGTGCTTGAAGCAGTGCCTCACGGGTGAGGTTCTCGCGTTCGCGTTCTATCTGGGCGCGCTCCTGTTGAGCGCACTGCAGCTGGTATTCTGCCTCTTTGCGCTTCTGCTCGGCTTCCTGCAGAAGCTGGGCGTGCTTCGCCCGCACCTGGCGCGCGGCGAGCATGTAGCCTGCCCCTGCAGCAAGCAGAGCCACCAGAATAACACCCACGATTCCGACGATTGTTTCCATAGTTAGCCTCCTGACAGGAACGGGTCGTCGCTCAGTTCAGGATTCCACTGTTGCAAGGCGTGGCGAGCGGTTTCCGCTTCGAATCCGCGCTGGAGCAGGAAGCGGAACCAGCGGGCGCGGGTACGGGCGTCGGAGCGTTCAGGAGGCGTGCCAAACCGTTGTTTGAGTGCTTCGAGCGCGCGCTCGGTTTCTTCCAGCGGGAGTTCGGCGGGCGGCGGCAGCCCGCGCCGTTCAAACTCCTGCCGGATGCGCGCGTCGCCCGACGGTTCCTCCTCACAGAATCGCGCAATCAGCCGCTGAGTCAGGCGCTCATCGGAGAGCCATCGCTCTTCGATGAGCCAGTTCAGCGCTTCGTCAACAACCGTTTCCGAAAAGCCTCGTGTGCGCAGTCGCTGCGCCATCTCGGCGCTTGAGTAATCACGCACGCGGAGCCAGCGTAGAGCCAGTGCGACTGCCTGCGCGAGGTCGCCCGGTTCGGCACGCATCGCTCGCCTGCACCTCCGTGTCGCGCCCCTGACTGCCCGGTCAGTCGCTCGCCTTCCTCTTATGATACCTGATTCGGGCGCTCGAAGGTTTCAGCGTTGCGCCAAAACCCGTGCCTTTACGGGTGAACCTTGCCCATCCGCCGCATCGCCTCAAAGCAGAGGCGAATCGTCTCCAGAGGCGAGTGGGCGTAGGTCTCCTGCTCCACGATGTACCACTCGGTGCCGCCGACCGTCTCGCACGCTTCAAAGAACTCCTGCCAGTGGACTTCACCCTCGCCAATCACGGCGTTGGGGTTCGTGCTGGAGAACTCCTTGCAATGCACCGTAATCGCGCGACCGGGGTATTTGCGCACGAATGGCTCCGCATGCGCGCCCCCATGCAGGGCATTCCCTGTGTCAATCTGCATAATCACCTCAGGCGAGGTGTTGCTGAAAAACACATCCCAGGGGATTTCGCCCTCCATCGGCTGGAACTCCACCCAGTGGTTGTGATAGCCTGTGCGGAAGCCGTAGGGCTTGAGACGCTCGGCAATCTCGTTGAACAGCTGGGCGGTCTCACGCCATGCCGTTAGCGAGGCGCGGCGCTCTTCGGGCAACCCAGGCACAATCAGATACTTACAGCCCAGAATCTGATGAAACTCCAGCGTGCGCATCAGATTGTCGCCCAGCAGGTGGTCGATTCCGATATGGGTGCCGCAGCATTCCAGCCCGTTTTCGTCCAGCATTCTGCGGAGTGTTTTGGCGTCGTAGTCGTAGTAGCCCGCGAATTCCACGCCCTGATAGCCGATTTTGGCGACTTCAGCGAGTGTCCAGGGCAGGTCGCGTTTGCAATCGTCCCTTACCGAGTAGAGCTGCACTCCAACTTTAGGTTTCATCATGTGCCTCCGTTTTCGCTTTTCTCTTTGCCCGCCCACGCGGGGTGCGGGGGATAGTATACCTATCGGGGTTCGTTGAGCGTTTCGATGAGGGCGGGCGCATAGGGCATGGCGTTGCGTCGTTCCAGCGCGGCGCGTACCAGCCCCACAAACACCGGATGCGGGCGATTGGGACGCGATTTGAACTCCGGGTGGAACTGCCCGGCGATAAAGTAGGGGTGGTCGGGCAGTTCAATCATCTCCACCAGCCGATAGTCGGGCGAGACACCGCTGAAGACCATCCCGTGCTGTTCCAGCAGACCCCGATACTCGTTGTTGACCTCATAACGATGGCGATGGCGCTCGTAGATGACCTGATCGCCGTACAGGCGCTCGGCGAGCGTGCCGCGCATCAGCCGACACGGGTAGGCTCCCAGCCGCATCGTGCCGCCTTTCGCGTCCACCCCGCGCTGTTCGGGCAGCAGGTGAATCACGGGGTGCGGTGTCGCAGGGTTCACTTCTTCGGTGTGGGCGTCTTTCAAGCCGCAGACATTCCGCGCGAACTCAATCACCGCCATCTGCATGCCGTAGCAGATGCCGTAGAAGGGCACGCGCCCTTCCCGTGCATATTGAATGGCGCGCAGTTTGCCTTCCACACCGCGCTCGCCGAAACCGTGCGCCACCAGAATGCCGTCCACCCCCGCGAAGTAGTCCGCTACCTCTTCCCTGGAGAGCGGTTCGAGGTCGGTCGATTCCACCCAGCGGATATGAACGCGCGTGTCGCACGCCGCGCCTGCATGCTGCAGCCCCTCCGCTATGCTCAGATACGAATCGCGATTGTCGGTGTATTTGCCCACGATTGCAATCGTGCAGGCGTGCTGGGGGTGTTTGATACGATGCACGATGGACTGCCACTCGGCGAGGTCTGGCTCGCGGACAGGCAGCCCCAGCCGGCGCACAATCAGCTCCGCCAGACCCGCCTCCTCAAAAATCAGCGGGATTTCGTAGATGGTGTCCACATCGAGCGACTCGATCACCGCCGCCCGATCCACATCGGTGAAGAGCGCAATCTTATCACGCACCTCGTCCGAAAGGGGCACGCGCGTGCGGCAAATCAGCACATCGGGCGTAATCCCCACCTCGCGCAGCTTCATCACGCTGTGCTGGGTCGGTTTGGTCTTCAGCTCGCCCCAGGGACCCACCGTCGGCACAAGGGTTACATGCACATACATCACATTTTCTGGACCTTCGTCTTTGCGGAACTGGCGGATGGCTTCCAGAAAGGGCAAGCCCTCGATATCGCCCACCGTGCCGCCCACTTCGGCGATCACCACATCGGCGTTGCCTTCGCGCCCCACGAGGCGGATATGCTCCTTAATCTCGTTCGTGATGTGCGGGATGACCTGAACCGTTGCACCCAGATATTCGCCACGACGCTCCTTGTCAATCACCGATTTATACACGCGCCCCGTCGTCAGGTTGGAATGGCGGGTACAGTTCACATCCATAAAACGCTCGTAGTGCCCCAGGTCTAAATCGGTCTCGGCGCCATCATCCGTTACGAACACTTCGCCATGCTGGTAGGGGTTCATCGTGCCTGCGTCCACATTGATGTAGGGGTCCATTTTGAGGGGCACGACTCGAAAGCCGCGACTGCGAAGCAGGCGTCCGATGCTTGCGGTGGCGATGCCTTTCCCGATGGAACTCACGACTCCGCCGGTTACGAAGATATATTTGGTCAAGCGTCTGGCACCTCCGTGTTTCAGTTTCGGGGCGTTGGGGAAATCTCCTGTAGGGTTGCCCTATAAAGGATACCCTATCCGACCGCCGTTTCAAGCGTCTCGGGTGGGGGCAGTTGCACCCACGGGCGGAGCCGCTCCAGCCCTGCCTGCCAGAGTGCATTCTGGGGCGCGGTGAGAATAATGCGCTCAATGCGCGTGAAAAGCACCCGATGCAGGTAGGCGTCTATCGCGTCAAGCACTGCCTGCACGAACGGCTCGCCCTGCCCTTCAGGCAGGGGCACGAGAATGCTATAGAGGTTCTGATTATGGCTCAGCTCCAGCGCATGGGAGAGCGCGCTGGCTAAGGCGTCTTGCGAAACCGTCCCAGCCGCGGGCATGACAGCGAGGTGAACCACGAACTCTTGTGGCAGTGCGCCTGCGGGGCAGATGGTGCTGGTTCCCAGCGCGATTGGCGCCAGTTCCCTGATCTTCTGCTGGAGGATGACACCCCCCCGCTTTGCCAGTAGGCTCTGCGTGCCGCCCAGATTCGGGTCGGTGAAATGCCACACGCCTTCAGCAGGAATACTCAGGTAATCGGGAGTTTGAACGGTGTGAAGGATGGTGTGGCGCACGCGCAGGGCGGCAGGATATGGCTGGAGTCCGCGTTGTGCGACCCAGCCCAGCACCTGCTGGAACGCCCAGCCGTTGATGGGGCGCGTGGTGACGATTTTGAGGGTCAGGCTCTGCTGGCTGAACGGCTGCCATGCTTCCATCAGGGTACAGGCGGTCTCTTCGGCAAGGGCGCGGCGCAAATCGAGCGTGTAATCCGCAACGGCAATCGTTCGGGCGCCTTCCTTGAGGGCGAGTTCAAAGGCGTTATGGAGCGCCTCACGCTGGAGCTGGGAGTGGGTCGTGTATTGCGCATCATACAGGTTGGGATGCAGGATTTTACGGAACCGGGTTCGTCCACCCGAAGTGAGGGCGATTCCGCCCGGTGGCAGCGGCGCCAGCGTCGCGGCTTCGTCTTCAATCAGGCGGTAGCCGCCATAATCGCGAACCTGCTTGCGAATCCCGCGCACCATGCGCAGGGTGGGGTCCGCTGGCAGAATCAACACATCGGCTGAGAGGCGATGCAGGTTCGTGGGCGCCAGCGTGTACAGCTCCACGCGCGTGTTCCCTACAGAAAACACCGCGCTCGGACGAATCCGTGTCAGCCATGGGTGTTGCAAGTGCGCCATCCGTTGCGACCTCGCTGTGATTATACCCGAAGAGGCAGGTATACTTGAAGCGGATGCAGACGACTCCGCTTTCTGAGGTACGCGCTCCTGTGCGTCAGGCGCTTCAGGCGTGGCTTCAGCAGGTGGCGCAGGGCAACGGCGGGTTGCTGTTTTTGTCAGGCGAACGGGGGGCAGGACGCACCGCGCTGATGCGCGAGATGACGGCGCTGGCGCCGCAGATGGGGCTCCTGCCCGCTGAAGGATGGTGTCGTGGCGAGCAGGTAGAACCCGTCTGGATGCCTGTCGCCCATCTTCTGGAACAGATCGCGCAGGCATTCCCCGACGACCCTGCGGTGCAACCCCTGAACGAGCAGGTGGAGCAGTGGCTACGAACCCCCCACTCGCGCTTCTTGCCGGTGCAGATGGTGCGCACGCTCCGAACCATCGCACGCAAGCAACCGCTTCTGCTCTGTCTGGACGATTTTCACCGCGCCTCCGAGCCATTGATACGCATGCTGGAAAGCTGGCTTTTCGGGGTGCGCTATGAGCCGATAGGCATCCTGCTCACGCTGGCGACCCCTGTGGAGAATCCCGCCCTCTATGCGCTGATGCGCCGCAGCCAGGAGCAGAGCGTGGGGCAGGAGGTGGTTATTCCGCCGCTCTCGGAATCGGAAACAGCGGCGCTGGTGCGCGACTGGTGTCCTGCTTTGCGCGAGGCGAGCGAATTCGTCCACACACTCTGGAAGCGCACAGGGGGCAACTTATTGTTCACGGTGGAAATTCTACGGGCGATTGCCAGCGATAAAAACCTGCGTGCGGGCACAGCGGATTGGGAGGGCTGGATTCCGGCGGGTTTGCGCGTGCTGGTGCAACGCTCCGCGCAGGAGCTTTCCGCTCGCGACCGCGCCCTGCTCCAGTGGCTCAGCTGTTTTGAGGGGGGTGTCCCTTTCAGGGAACTGGAATCCGAACCCGGCTTGCTCACAGAGCTGACGGGCGTGAAGGCGCGTCAGGCGGCGCGTTCGGCGGAGAACCTGACGCGGACAGGCTGGCTGGAGGAGCGGACAGGGTTCCTGTGGTGGCGCCATCCCCTGGTCCGGGAGGTGCTTTACGAGGCGATTCCAGCTCGCCAGCGGGCACAGATGCATCGGCAGATTGCGGAGTTGCTGGAATCGCCTGCTTATGCCGACCTCCCCGAAGAGCAGAAATGGTTCCACTGGATGCGTGCGGAGCCAGACGCGCGGGTGCTGGAACGGCTCTGGGCGGCGCATCATCAGGCGCGCTATCGCTCGCCCGCACGCTTTCGGCTCCAGCTGCTGGACGCATGCCTGCAGGCGGCAACCCAGCAAGGCGCGATGGAGAAACGCCTCGCCTTGCTTGCCGAGCGCCCGCATCTGCTTTTTTGCTTGCCCGATGGGCTCCTGCGCGCGCTGGAGGCGTCGCAGGAGGCGCTGGCAGCGATTGCCGCCCACCCTGAATATGACCCTCAGCGCAACCTGTGGGTGCAGGTGCATTGCGCTCGCGCGGGGCAACTGGCGCAGCTGGGGCGCGCGCAGGAAGCCGAAAGCGAGCTTCAGAGCCTGCTTCAGGCGGGCGGCTGGAGCGCTGCCCAGCAGTCGATGCTGGAGTTGAGTTTAGCCTATGTGCTGGCGTGTCAGGGCAAGCTGCACGCGGCGCTGGCGCTCCATCGAGCGGTGTGGACGCGCATGCGCCCAGAGCGAGAATGGCAACTGCGCTGGATCGGAACCCTGCGCTATACCCTGCGCCTGGCGCTCGCCTGCGGCGACGCCGAGCTGGCGGACGCCGTGCTGGAGCAGATGGAACAGCTCGCTGAGTCGGCTCAAAACCTGCCCGCATGGAAAGAGCTCTGGCATCTGATGCAGGGCGAGAAAGCGCTCCATGAGGGGCGCGGCGCGGAGGTGCTTTATCATGTGCGCGCCCTGCGTGCCCTGGAGGCTTCCGTCGAGGCAGGTTCCGCCGTGTACGAGCTGGCTTTCTTCAGTCTGCTGTATCGCGACGCCGCGGAAGCGCTCCATTTCGCCGATCAGGCACTGCGCTTAACGCGCCAGGCGGTCGGGTTTGAGCGCGAAGGGGAGTGGCTCTACTATCGCGCCCTGGCGCTGATAGAGATGGAGCGTTTTCAGGAGGCGGAGGCGGCGCTCACCGAATCGCGCCGACTGGCACAGAAGATGGGCAACGGTTTTCTGCTCGCCCGATGCCTGCTGACGCAAGCCCAGATGGCTCTGCTCCTGCATCAGTCAGAGAGCGCAGGACCGATCCTCGAGCAGGCGCGCCCGCTGGCGGAGGTGAACGCCATTCCCGAATTACAGGTGGAATACGCACGACTGCGTTCCATGGACGAAGCGACGCAGACAAACTGGCAGGACGCCCTCGAAGCCGCCGAGCAAGCGGTTCGTCTTGCGGAGCGCTGGGGACATGCGCTTTTTCTGGGGCTGAGCCTGCTGCAAAGGGCGCAGGTGGAACGCGCGATGGGAGCAGGCGATTCCGCCCTTCAGGATGAGGAACGCGCAGAAAGTTTGCTGACCGAGTACGGCAAGCCGCTGGGGTTGCGCCGTGTGAAGAAGCCTGTGCCCGACGCGCCCGCCTTCAGTACCGCCGGCTGGGAGCTGGAAGTGCGCCTGCTGGGGCAGATCAGCGTGCGGTTCCACCATCGCCAGATGGCACCTGCGCAGTGGGTCAGCCCACGCACGCGCGCACTCTTTGCGCACCTCGTGCTGGCGCGCGGACGCCCCGTGCATGCCGACACCCTCTGCGAGAGCCACTTCCCCCATCTCCCTCTGGAGCGGGCGCGGGTCAACCTGCAGACCACCGTCTCTGCCGTGCGCCGCTCGCTCCGCGCCGCCTTCGGCAACCCTGTCGGCGACTGGATTCACCACGAATCAGGGCTGTATCGCTGGGCGCCTCCCCATGGCTGGGTCGCTGATGCTTTTGAATTTGAGCGGATTGCCCAGGAGGCGCTGGCGCTGAACGAGTTAGATGCCCGCGAAGCACGATTGCACGATGCCCTGCGCCTCTATCAGGGCGACCTCTGCCCCGAATTCAGCGAAGAGGACTGGTGTCAGCCCGACGCGCAGCGCCTGCGCACGCTCTATCTGGAGTGCCTGCTGATGTTAGGGCAGATTGCTTCCGTGAAAGAGCAACACCATGAGGTGATTGAGTATTGCGAGCGCGCCCTGCAGCTGGATCCCTGCGACGAGGCGTCTGTGCGCCTGCTGATGCGTGCCTATCACGCGCTGGGACGCCGCGCCGATGTGCAGTATGTCTACACCCGATGCCAGAAAGCGCTCACCGAAATCCTCGAAACACCCCCTGCTGAACCCACACGCCAGCTCTACGAGTCGCTCCTGCATTCTTAGCCCTTTTTCAGTGGATTTTCAGTGCCCCAGTATAGACTCCTTCAGCAACACGGCAGAAGGAGGCATAACGATGAACACATTCGAGACTTATTGGGAACATGCGGATTCCGATCCCCTGACGGAATCGATGCTGGCGTTTGCCAGACAGCATGCATGGGGGTGGCTCCGCCACTGGAACAATTGCTGTAGCACCCCACTCAACGAGCAGGATCTGGAGGACCTGCTTAGCGAAGCGATGATCGCCGTGCTACGGTTCAAAGTGCCTGAAGACGCCACGAACTGGGAACCGTGTCTGACGGGATATCTCAAGCAGGTAACCTATCGGCTATTTATGCGCGCTCGCAAGCGCGTGCTTCGGGAAGTCTCGCTGGAGTCGCTGGCTCCTGACTACCCGCTTGTCTCCTCTGAGAATACCTGCGCGGCGCTGGAAGGCGACGAGATGGTGCATGCCGTGGCATGCGCTTTGCAGACAATGCCGCGCCACCATGCGCTGGCGTTCCTGCTCCATCTGGAGCCTGACCTGCAGATTGAGATTCTGGAAGCGGGGGGACAGGCGCTTCAGCAGTTCCTGCAAGCCGGCAGCAATTTGGGGTTGCCCTGCACCCGCCGATGCTCCGACCGCGAAATCGCCGCGATACTTCGTCTGACCCCACGCGCGGTGATTCGGGCGCGCCAGCACGCCTGCGAACGCCTGCGCAAAACGCTCAAAACGGGATTTGCGCTATGAGACGGGTACATTTGGCACTGCAGGTGCATGGAATCGATAGCACACTCACGAGGGTACGCGGAGTCGTCTTACCCTCCTACATCCTGCCGTGCCTGCCTGGCTCCCCCTTTCCACCCGGAGAGGGGGAGCTTTTGTGCTATAATACTTTCGGACGGTTTCATGTCATGAAAAATCTGAAAGGACTCCTGGGGTTTTTGTTGGGGGCGGGATTGAGTCTGGCTTCTGCCCAGCAGAATGTGCAGATTACGCTGACTCTGATTAATCCCGCTCTGCCTGAGTACGAAATGCAGGTCGTGAACCAGAACGCCGGCGGGTCAGGGTGGAGCGTAGACCAGCTGCATGTGCTTTACGGCACTGCCGGCGTCCTGCAGTCGACTTCCGTGCCTTCGGGATGGACGGCGATGTGGGATGTGCCCTGGGATGCGATCCCCCATAACCTCCGCTTTGAGGCAAACACGCCCGCGGACCGCATTGCGCCCGGCGGCGCACGCACTTTCCGCTTCAAAATGACCACCAAAACGCCCGTAGAAGATTTTTACATCCAGTTTCGCGTGGTCAACGGTTCGGATACCAAAGAGTATGCCGACCGGGTTAAGATTCTTTCTGTGCTGAGCGTTCCTGCAGACGCGCCGAAGACGGGAATGGCGATTACGCCTTCTCCGGGTGGGGGGTTGCAGGGCGCGCTCCAGTTGCGCTATGAAGCGCCTTACCGGGTGCCAGCGACTGAGTTTCAGTTAACAGCGTTTGACCCCAGTGGCGAAGAGCGCGACCACCTTGTCTACCCGGAAGCGCCCATTCGTCAACCGCCCCATCTGGAGCATTACTTTCTGGGGGTCGTGTCTCGCCAGATAGACGCCAGCGGGGCAGGCATCGGGGAAGCATGGACCCTTTGTGCCAGCGGCAAGGAGTGGAACGGGAGCGCGTTCGGTTTTGCGAATCTGCGCTGGGAGCGCGAGAATACGGTCTTCCCGCGCCCGTCGCTCTGCTGGCAGTTTTCCCCTTCGGTCCGGCTGCCCGACGGCTCCCGATTGGTGCAGCTGCGTTTGATCAACTGTGGCGTCTTGCCTCTCAACGGGCAGCTGGCGGTGCATCTGCGTGGGGGGCGCTTGCTCGCGTGCGGCAGCGAGCTGGCAGGCTGGCGGCGCAACTTCCCGCCTGATTTTCAGACGGAAGCGACGCTTGCGCCGAACGCAAGCCGTGAATGGTTGCTGACAATTCCCGTCGACACGCCCCCGCTGCGCTATTTCTACGGCGCGTTTCTGGCAAATATGCCCGATGGCGCCCCCACCGAGTTTTATTTCGCCCATCAGGAGGTGGAGCGCCCCCTGCTGGTGGGATTGATCGAAGGCGCGCCCCCAAACCACCCCGTGCAAATCCGACTCACCAGCTCGCAAACAGGGCTTCAGATAGGATTCACCGCACGCACGGACGCCCGGAGCGTGTGGCAAGTAACCCCCGACCTTGCCGCATGGGTGGCGCTTTACAGCGACCCCGCCGTTTATCAGCCTCTCTGGCAGGTGCGGATCAAACCGCGGGGTGCCGTCTCGCAAACCTTCATGGAAGTGTTGATACCGGGAGGCGATACCCTGGATCCCTACCTCCGTATGCCGCTGATTCTGGGCGATGTGAACAGCGACGACTGCATCGACGATGCCGACCTGCTGGCAATCCTGTTCGCTTTCGGGCAAACGGGCAACCGCCCTGAAGACTTAAATCAGGATGGCGTTGTCGATGATGCCGACCTGCTGCTGGTGCTTTTCAACTTCGGTGTCGGGTGCTGAGAAAAAAAGCGGGGGCATAACGCCCCCGCCCCACATTAATGCTTCCACTTGATGGTACACCCAATCGGGGGTGTCTGGGAGTGATGGGGGAGATCGTTGTTAAGAAGGGCGACAATTGCATCGCGCACATATTCAGTGCGCACCTGTTCGGGGTGTTCCCAGTTATCGTCGAAGCGTCCGTGATACTTCAGGTCGCGTTCCTCATCAAACACGAAGAACTCAGGCGTGCGTGAGGCGCCATAGGCATGCGCCACCTGCTGCGTCTCGTCGAAAAGATAGGGGAACGGGTACCCCTTCTCCTGAGCCACCCGTTGCATGTTCTCGAAGCTATCTTCGGGGTACTGAGCCGGGTCGTTGGAGTTGATGGCAACGAACGCCACCTTATCGCCAAACTCCTTTGCCAGCTTAATGACCCGCTCCTCATACGCCTTCACATAGGGGCAGTGGTTGCACCAGAAGAAGAGCACCAGCACAGGCTTATCGGCGAAGTCTTTGAGCGAGTAGGTCTTGCCGTCTACACCCTTCAGCGCAAAATCGATGGCGGATTGACCGATATTCATGCGTCATCACCTCCTGAAGCCGCTTGACGGATTGCCTCTCGGAGCATGGTGAGCGAGGGCAGTGGGGAGAGGCGCCCATCTTCGTGAATGAAGGTGCGGCAGGTCAGGCGATACGGTAGGTTCGGCTGCGGCTGGAGTTCGCGCCCATTGATCCGGATCGTGGGTGAGCCAATGAATCGGTAGGCGTCCGCCTGCTCCTGTGTGTCGATGCGGACGATGTCAATCTCAGCCTACTGTCCTTCCTCGCGGAGCGCTTGCTGAATCAGCTCCAGCGCCCGCTCATGCGAAGGACACTCCGGATAGTAGAGCAATTCAATCCGCATCGCGCACCTCCTGAATTAGTGTACCGCAATTGTACGAGGGATGTTCCCCGTCGCGCTGACAGGACCTCTGATCTGGCTTCGTGAGGTACAATTTCCCTTGCTATGATGAGTCATCGTCGCACGACGCGCCTGATTGGTATTGTGATTGGGGTGCTGGTGCTGGTCTATCTGGCGAACCTGGGGTTCGGCTACTATCAGGCGAGCCGCATGGATCTCCCCCCGCTGAAACCTTCGGCGTTCACGGTGCTGGGGTTCCCTGCGGAGGAGATGGAACAGCGTCGCTGGCGTATCCGGATTACGCATGAGGTGCCCAAAGTGGTGGAGCAGTTGCGCGAGGTGAGTTTCTCACGCCCTGACTACTACCCCGAAACAGGCGAAGGGGATAACCCTCAGGACGCGAAGCGCGTAGACCCCGAAGAGGTGGCGAGAGTGTGCCCCGTGGTGCTGACCGAGGCACACATTGAGAAAGCGTGGGTCGAAGAGCGTGAGGCGGAGACCCTGCGGGCGCGCCCCGGTTTTTCGGTCGTTCACCTGAAACTGACCCCTGAGGGACGGGCGCGGCTGTGGCGCTATGCACGCGAGCGCGTCGCGCGGTTCCGGGCGCTGGGCGAGAAACCCCGCGATGAGCGCCTGCTCATTAAAATCGGCGATCAGTTCTGGGCGGCGCCCATCATTCGCTCGGAAGTTGCCAGCAGCTGGTGGCTGGTGAGCCGGCTCTCCGCACTCCAGCGCTCCGATGTGCAAATCCAGCCCATCTTTGACCCCAGCATCGCCGAAACCATCGTCAAAGGCTTGGAAGAAGCCAAAACCAGAAGAATAGCACATCACACGGAGGAAACCCGCTGATGTTGATTCGGCTCGGTCATAGCCCCGACGCGGACGACGCTTTCATGTTCTGGGCGCTCGCCGAGGGGCGGGTGGAGACCCCCCTGCAGTTCGAGCATGTGCTACGCGACATCCAGACGCTCAACGAATGGTCGCGCGAGGGGCGACTGGAGTTCACCGCCATGTCGGTGCATAATCTCGCTTATGTCGCCGACCGCTACAAGGTGCTGATGCAGGGCGGAAGTTTCGGCGATGGCTACGGTCCGATGCTGGTGGCTCGTGAGCCCATTCCCCTTGAAGACCTTCGGCGCTACCCAATTGCCGTTCCGGGGCGGCTCACGAGCGCCTATCTGGCGCTCAAGCTCTTCCTGCCTGAGGCGCAAACAATAGAAATGCCTTTTGACACGATTATGCCCGCCGTGCTGAAGGGTGAAGTGCCCATCGGCTTGCTGATTCACGAAGGGCAACTGACCCATCGGGCAGTGGGGTTGCACACGCTGCTGGATCTGGGCGCGTGGTGGCGCGAGGAGACTCGCAATCTGTGGGAAGGGGGCTTACCCCTGCCGCTGGGGATTAACGCGGTACGGAGCGACCTGCCCGACGCGATTCAGCACGAGATTGCCCGTGTGTTTCGGGAGAGCATCCGATTGGGGCTGGAAAACCGCGAACGGGCGATGGCATATGCGATGCGGTTCGGGCGCGGGATTGACCCCGCCACTGCCGACCGCTTCGTGCGCATGTATGTAAACGATTTGACGCTGGATATGGGCGCGCGCGGGCGCCGCGCGATAGAAGTGTTCCTGCGCCGCGGTGCCGAAGCAGGGATTGTGCCCCCTGCGACCGTCCAGTGGCTGGAGGCGTAGGATGTTCCCAACCCGTGCGTGGCGATTCCTGCCCGATGGGCGTTTTGAGTGGACGGAGCTGAGTTTGCGCCCGCCTGCGGCAGGCGAGGTGCTGGTCAAACTGCGCGCCTGCGGGCTCTGCACGGGCGAGGTGATGGACTGGTACATCCGCCAGAAAGCACCTCTGGTGCCGGGGCACGAGCTGGTGGGCGAGATTGAGGCACTCGGCGAGGGGGTGCAGGGGTTTCATGTGGGACAGCGGGTGGTGGTGCATCACCATGCGCCGTGCGGTCAGTGTGCGCTGTGTCGGCGTGGAGCGTTCGTGCATTGCCCCACATGGCGCGCCACGCGGCTGGAGCCGGGCGGCTTGAGCGAGCGGTTCCTTGTGCCGCCTGAAATCGTGCGGACAGACTTGATTCCCCTGCCCGATTCGGTTCCCGACGAGGTGGGGATATTCGTGGAGCCGCTGGCGTGCGTGGTGAAGTCGTTGCGTCGGGCGGGCAACCTGCATCGCGCTACCGTGGCGATTATCGGGATGGGTGTCATGGGGATGCTTCACCTGTTGCTGGCGCAGTGGTGGGGCGCGGCGCAGGTGCTGGCAATAGACCGACTCCCCCATCGCCTTCAGCAGGCGGAATCGCTGGGCGCGATTCCCATAGAGGCACAGGACGCAGAGCATGCTGTCGCTCAGGTACAGTCCCGCACGCAGGGGTACGGCGCCGAGGTGGTGATTGTGGGACCGGGCACGCTGGAGGCTCTGGAGCTGGGCTGGCGGCTGGTCGCCCCTGACGGCGCCCTGATTCTCTTTACCCCCGCGCCCCCTGAGGTACGCTACGCACTGGACTGGTACACCCTTTACTTCAAAGAGGTACGCCTTATCCCCTCTTATTCAGCGGGTCCTGTGGAGATGCGCCATGCGCTGGGTGCGATTCTGGCGGGCTTGCCTGTGGCACAGCTGATTACGCATCAGTTGCCCCTCTCGGAAGCGCCCCAGGGCTACGCGCTGTTGCGTCAGGCAGAGGCGCTCAAAGTGGTGGTGAAGCCATAATCCCTGCAATCTGGGGCACGGAGGGAGGCATCGCCGCTCGCCTCACAACCCATTCCTCTGGCGCACGGTGAGCGTTCGGGCGGGGGCTTGCACACGCACCCAGTCGGGGCGTTTGGGGTCGGGTGTCAGTCGGGCATCAGAGGGCGCCACGAGCCGCCACGCCTTCAGCCCTTTTGGGAGCAGCACCCAGCACGGGTTGGCAGGCAGGTTGAGCGTGAGCGTCTCGCGTTCCAGCAGGCTCTCGCGGAGTCCGTTCAGAAAGTCGTCGGGTTCCACACCGCCTGCGATTCGCATGGCGCGTCCCAGTCGCTCGCTGCCGTAGAGGCGGTCGGCATAAAGGGCGAGCGCGAGATACTCTTCGTAGCCCGCGCGCTGGCGCGAACGCCATCGGGCGGGGTTCAGCCCCTCGCGTGCCATCCGCTCTACCAGAGGCGTGTAAGCACGCTTCAGGTAGGCTTCTATCTCTTCCACAGAGGCGCCCATCAGGATGGCTGGCTCCAGCTCGCCCCGACGGATGGCTTCCAGCAGATGGAGGATAAACCAGCGCTCGCCCAGGTCGCCGTTCGCCCACGCCTCTGGCTCCACAAAAGAGTTGATGGGCGGGATGATCCAGTGCCCGTACTCGTGGGTCAGTTCGCGCACCCACTCGCGCGGGGGCACGCGCTCGTGAAGGTCGTACAGATAGAGCAGGTTCCGCTGCTGTTCGGCGCCTGGTTTGCCCTCGGTCCTCAAAAAAACGCGCAGGGTACGCCCGTAGCGCAGGGAATGCTCCAGTCCCAGCCGCGTGTGCGCCAGCCGATAGCACGCAAACAGTAGACGACACGCGCGCTCCGCGTAGGCATACAACGGCTGACGCTGTGCATGCACCTCAAAGAGCAGTACCGACTCGCCCCCTTCCCAGTAGCCCTGAACCCGATAGGGGAAGACCGCCTTGTGGATCGGGTCGGTGATGGGCGTGGGAAGCGGGTTCGGGCTGCCCTCAATCCGAAATGCGCTGGCGTGTGGCGCCTGCATAGTGCGAGTATACCTCAGCGTGCGGCGGGACGGGGCGCGTGGGGTAGCACTGTGGCATGCGCAGGTGGCTCGGTCTGCAGAGTCAGGGTCGTGCCCGGTTGGGTATAGGCGTTGCGCACGAACCCCCACGCCAGAATCGCGTCGCCGAGCGCAGGCGAGCGCACCGCCCCCGTCAAAACGCCTGCATCGGGGCGGTCTTCAGCCCCAAGCGTCGCACCTCGCGGGGGAAGCGTGTCGCCCTCCACACGTAGCGGCACCCATGTGCGGTTGGTGTGCCCTCGCGCATGAATACGCATCAGCACCTCCTGCCCCACATAGCACCCTTTGGTGTAGGAGATATGGCTCCGCACGATAGGTTCGCCCATTTCCGCCGCGAGCGTGCGGGAGTCCATGTCCACCCCCCAGCGCGGGATACCCGCCTCGTAGCGCAACACCTCGGCTAACGGCTCTTCGATTTGCAGGCAGGCGGTCGCCACCAGCGCGGTCTGAAACTGTTCCATTACGGCGTAGGGCACCAGCAGGTCTACGCCCCCGAAGCCCGTTCTGTCGTGGCGAATCAGGCGGATTTCGGCGCCCTGCCAGGAGTCCATGTGGTGGCGAAGCGGCTCTGCGGGGGGCGGTTCCAGCTCCAGTTCTTCCAGCACGGCGTCCACCTGGCTTCCCTGCAGGCTGATTAACCCGAGCGCGTCGTGCTGGGGCAGAATTTCCACCTCATCAAGGATAATCGCCTCGTTCAGTCGCGCAAGGATGCTCGCATGGGTTTCAGGCGGTAGAATCAGCAGCGCCTCATGGGGGGTTCGCAACACCATCCCATCGGAAAGCACATGCCCTGTGGGCGTGCAAAAGAAGGTGAACACGCCTTCGCCTGGCTGGAGCGGGCGCAGGTCGTTGGTGATTTGCGCCTGCAGAAACCGCAGGTTATCGGCTCCACGCACCTGCAGGACACCCCAGTCGGTCAGGTTCAACCAGCCTGCGTACTCGGCTACCTGCGTATAGGTTGCGCTCATGGCTGGGTTTCACCTGCCTGTCGCTTGCGCCGCCAGCCCGGTTCGCCCCAAACGGTATCGGGCACGCCCGCTCGATGGTTCGCCACCCGCGCCATCACAAACAGCAGGTCGCTCAGGCGGTTCAGATAGCGGATGAGGACGGCGTTCACCGTGCTGACATGGCTCAGGCGCACGACCTCGCGCTCGGCGCGACGGCACACCGTGCGTGCCAGATGGAAATACGCGGCGGCTTTTGTGCCCCCGGGCAGAATAAACTGGCGCAGTGGGGGCAACTCCTCCTCAAAGCGGTCTATCGCCTGTTCCATCGCGGTGATGTGGGTATCCTCAATCGCGGCAAACTGTCCCGCCCGTTCGGGAGGCGACGCCAGCTCTGCGCCGATATCGAACAGTTCGTTCTGGATTTGCTCAATCAGGGCAGCCAGCTCCGCATCCTCCACATAGCAACGCGCGACGCCCAGCACGGCGTTCAGCTCATCCACGGTGCCATAGGCGCAGACACGGGGGTCGTCTTTGGGCACGCGCTGACCCCCAATCAAGCCAGTTTCCCCCATATCGCCCGTTCGGGTGTAGATTCGCATAGACTCAAGTGTACCCGTTGGGGTTTAAAGCGGGTATCCTTCAGGCATGGCGCAACTCACCTTTCTGGGCGCGGCAGGGGTCGTTACAGGCTCCAAATACCTTCTGGAAACCGCAGGCAAACGCTATCTGATTGACGCAGGTCTGTTTCAGGGCGCCCGCGAATGGAAAGAGCGCAACTGGGAGCCGTTCCCCATCCCCCCTGAGACGATTGACGCGATCCTGCTCACGCACGGGCATATTGACCACACAGGCTACCTGCCCCGACTGGTCCAGCAGGGCTATCGGGGTCCCATTTATGCGACGGCGGCGACCTGTGCGCTGCTCAAGATTTTGCTCCCCGATTCGGCGCACTTGCAGGAGCAGGATGCCGATTACGCCAACCGTAAGGGGTACAGTCGCCATCAGCCTGCGCTCCCACTCTACACGGTACGCGATGCGGAAGCCACCCTGCGTCTGCTCCAGCCTGTAGAATTCCATGCAATGCTGACCCTCACGGGGATGCGTGTTTTCTGGTACCCGATGGGGCATATTCTGGGTTCTGCCGCGATTGAGATTCACCTCGATAATCCCCCGCGTCGCGTTCTCTTCTCAGGCGACATCGGGCGCTACGAAGACCCCATCATGCGCCCGCCCACCGAGTTCCCCGAAGCCGATGTCGTGCTGATGGAATCAACTTACGGTGACCGCCTGCACGAAACCACCCCTGTTGAGGAGACGCTCAGAGAAGTGTTGAACCATATTCTGCAGAATCGGGGCGTGATGTTAATCCCCGCCTTCGCCGTCGGGCGCACTCAACAGGTGCTTCACCACATCCGCAAGATGCAGGAAGTGGGCGAAGTGCCCCCTTTGCCCGTCTATGTGGACAGCCCGATGGCGTCCGATGCGACCCACCTCTACTGCACCTACGGGCAGGACCTGAATCTGGAGACCAGCCCAGGCGGCGACTGCGAGGGCAGGTTGCCTCTCTATTGCTATCACACCCACTTCGTGCAGGATGTGTCGCAGTCGCGGGCGCTGAACACCCGCCCCGGACCGATGATTATCATTTCCGCCAGCGGCATGTGTACGGGCGGTCGGATTCTGCATCATCTCAAATGGCGCCTGCCCCATCCTGAAAACGCGGTGTTATTTGTGGGGTATCAGGCGGAGGGCACGCGCGGGCGCATGCTGGTGGACGGCGCGACAGAGATTACGATTCACGGCGAGACCGTGCCTGTGCGTGCCCGAATCGCGATGACCACCGCGCTCTCGGCGCATGCGGATCAGGCAGACCTGCTTCGCTGGCTCAAAGCGTTTCGGGAGCCGCCCCAGAGCCTCTATCTCGTTCACGGCGAGCCGAACGCCCGCCTCGCGCTCCGCGAGAAAATTCAAAGCGAACTGGGCTGGGATGCCGCGCTCCCCGAACATGGGGAGACGGTGGCGCTTTAGGCGCGACGCACGCTCAGCCAGAACAGGGCGCTTGCCATCAGCGCCAGCCCCGCGCCCGTGAGAAAGGCGACTTCCACACCCGCCCACTCCCAGAGCGCGCCGAACAGCACGCTGGCAGGGAGCATCCCTGCGCCCACCACGAAATGGAACAATCCGTAAGCTTGCCCGCGCACAGATTCAGGCGCGAAGTCAGCGACCAGCGCACGCTCGGTCCCCTCCACCAGCCCATAATAACACGCATAGCCGCCAAACAACGCCACAATCTGCCAGAGTGAACCCGCAAACGCAAAGCCCGCATAGACTCCCGCGTAAAGCAGCCACCCCATCAGTAGCACGCGCTCGCGCCCCAGCAGGTCTGCCAGCATCCCGCAAGGAGTTGCCAGCAGAGTGCGTCCCGTGTTCAACCCTGCCCAGAGGAGGGGCACCCACGCATCGGGCATGCCCGCCTGCTCCGCACGCAACAGTAAGAACGCATCGCTGGAGTTGCCCAGCGTGAAGAACAACACGCAGAGCAGAAACCAGCCGAACCGCCCCCGCAACAACGCCCGTGCGCCCGCCAGCGGGTGCTGGCGCTGGCTCTGAATGGGAATCTCGATACGCGGCACGCCCGTATGAAACACCCAGAGCGAAATCAGCGCGGGCACGCTCGCCAGCAGAAACACCAGCCGGTAGTTTTCAGGGGCAAAGAGCAGAATGGCGCTCGCCAGCAGGGGTCCGAGGCTCGCCCCCAGATTGTCCATCATGCGGTGGAAGCCGAAGGCGGTCGCCCACGCCCCGCGCTCGCTGACATGCGCAATCAGCGCGTCGCGCGGCGCCGTGCGAATGCCTTTACCAAACCGATCCGCGAAGCGCAACACCAGCACCTGCCACGGCGCACTGGCGAACGCCAGCATGGGGCGCGTGAAGCCCGCCAGCGCGTACCCCGCAAACGCCAGCGCCCGATGACGCCCAAACCGATCCGCCAGCCAGCCCGAAAAGAGTTTCAACAGGCTGGCAGCCGTCTCAGCGATGCCCTCAATCACGCCAATAAACGCCACCGACGCCCCCAGCCCCTTCAGAAACAGAGGCAGCAGGGGATAAATCATCTCGGAACTGAGGTCGTTAAGCAGGCTGACGCTCCCGAAAGCGACGACGGGCTTGGGCAGACGCAGGCGCGCCATCGGCTATCGGGCAGGCTCCAGCACGCCCCCAAACTTGCGCTGGCGACGCTGATAGTCCCAGAGCGCGTCCAGCAGGTCGTGCATGGTAAAGTCGGGCCAGAGGACGGGGGTGATATAAAGCTCGGTGTAAGCGGTTTGCCACAGCAGGAAGTTGCTGGTGCGTTGTTCGCCTGCCGTGCGGATGAGCAAATCAGGTTCGGGCAGGTCGGGCTGGTAGAGGTGCGCCTGAATCGTGGCTTCGTCAATCTCGTCGGGCTGCAGGACGCCCGCCTGCACCTTCCGGGCAATCGCGCGCATGGCGTCCACCAGCTCGGCGCGACCGCCGTAGTTGATGGCAAGATGCAGGGTGATGCGCTGATTGTGGGCGGTGAGCTGCTCAGCGCGATGGAGGATGGCTTGCAGCTCAGGACTCAGCTCGTGCAGGCGCCCACTGAAACGAAGCCGCACGCCGTTTCGCGCCATCACGGGCAACTCTTCACGGGCGGAGCGCTCCAGCAGGCGCATCAACCCGTTCACTTCCTCTTGTGGGCGACGCCAGTTCTCCGTGCTGAAGGTGTAGAGCGTCAGCACTTCAATCCCCAGTTCGGCGCAGCCATGCACCATGCGGCGCACGGTGCTGTGCCCGTTGGCGTGCCCGACGAGACGCGGAAGCCCCCGATTGCGCGCCCAGCGCCCGTTGCCGTCCATGATAATCGCGATATGGCGGGGCAGGCGGTTCAGGTCCACACCACGCGCAAGGGCTTCCGCGCGCCAATCGTGCGTTTGCATCAGACCTCCATCAGCTCCGCATCTTTCGCCTGCTGGAGCCTGTCCACTTCCTCAATATACTTATGGGTCAGTTTCTCCGCTTGCTGTTCGTAGCGCTTGAGGTCGTCTTCGGACATGAGTTTGTTTTTCTGCATCTGGCGCAGGTGTTCCAGCAGGTCGCGGCGGATGTTGCGGATAGCGACGCGCCCCTCTTCGGCGCGTTTATGGACCTGCTTGGAGAGCTCCTTGCGCCGCTCTTCGGTCAGCGGAGGCAGCGTGATGCGCAGGCTCCGCCCATCACTGACGGGGTTCACCCCCAGGTCGGATTTCTGAATCGCCTTTTCAATCGCCGGGATTGCCGACTGGTCCCAGGGCTGAATGAGCAGCTGTCGGGGTTCGGGTACGGTAATGGAGGCGATATGCTGGAGTTGCATCGGCGTGCCGTGATAGTCCACCATGATGCGTTCCACCATCGCGGGGTTGGCGCGTCCTGTGCGGTAGCCCGCGAGGTCTTGCTTGAGATGGTCTATCGCGTGCTTCATGCGGTTTTCGGCGTCTTTGAAGAGTTCATTGATTTTGGGTGTCGGGTCTTCTTCATGTTTGCGCGACATAGGGTTTCACCTCCTTCAGGGTTGGCGTACAACGGTTCCGAGCGGTTCGCCCAGCACGATGCGTCGGGCGTTGCCCGCTTCCCAGATGTTGAAGACCACCACCTCCATCTGGCGTTCCATACAGAGGGTGAAGGCGGTGAGGTCCATAATCCGCAGTTGCAGGCGAAGCGCGTCTTCGAAGGTGAGCGTCTCGAAACGCTTCGCGTCGGGGTGCTTGCGGGGGTCGCGATCGTAGATGCCGTCCACATTGGTGGCTTTCAGCAGGGCGTCGGCGTTCAATTCCACGGCGCGCAGGGCGGCGGCGGTATCCGTCGTGAAAAAGGGGTTGCCTGTGCCTGCTGCGAGAATGACGATGCGCCCTTTCTCGAGGTGGCGGATGGCGCGGCGGCGGATGAACGGCTCCGCCACTGCCTGCATGGTGATAGCCGATTGCACGCGGGTATCCACGCCGTGCCGCTCTATGGAGGCTTGAAGCGCGAGGGCGTTAATCACCGTTGCCAGCATGCCCATGTAGTCGGCAGTGGCGTGTTCGATCCCTGTGGGTGCAATCGCGCTCCCGCGCACGATGTTGCCCCCGCCCACCACCACAGCGGTCTGCACGCCGAGCTGGTGGATGGAGATGACTTCTCTGGCGAGATAATCGATGGCTTCGGGGCACAAGCCGACGCCCTGTTCGCCTGCAAACGCCTCCCCGCTGAGTTTGAGCAGCACTCGCCGCCAGCGCGGCGCTCCATGCGAGCTGTCCATCAAAATCAAAGTATACCCGTCGGGGGCGACTTTTGCAACACTGCATGCGGTAGGGGCGCACCGCCGTGCGCCCCTACAAAACGCCCCCCAACCCCCTGAAAGAGGAGGCAAACGAGGATGATGAGGGCTACGCTCGCCGCCGACGCACCCTTAGCAGCCCCGCCAGCCCCGCGCCCAACACCACCACACTCGCCGGCTCAGGCACCGTATCCAGCAGGAACGCCTCGAAGTCGCGCCCCGTCGCTGCGTTCCAGCACCCGCCCACGATGTAGCGCCCGTCGGGGCTGATGGCGTAGGCTCCCCACAGCTGCGAGCCGTCCGTGAGCAGGCTGGCGTAGGTCTGGTTCAGGTCTTCCATCCCGCCTGCCTGCGTCCAGCGAAAGGCGCCAAGCCAATTGCTGGCGTTGTGTGACCAGCCGACAACGACCGCGCCGTCCGCCGAAACGCCATAAGCCATGCTCTCATAGCCGCCAGGGAGCGTGCCGAGCCAGGTGAGACGCTGCGACCAGCCGGCGGTCGCCACAACCGTCAACAAACTCGCGCTCCTTAGGGCGTATGCCTAAGGACGAATGTTTCCCATTATCGTTTACCTCCCTTCAGAATAGTTTCTCACCACCCTGCGCCTGTTGCGCATGGACCACTCTACTATAAGCATACTTTTCGCCGAATGGCAAGGGGTCAGGGAGGGTGTTCGAAAAATCACCGCTGGACAGGACGGGTGAACCTGCTCTGTTGCAAAGATCAGGAGATTCAAGGAACAGGACGCGGGAACCGCGTCCCTACTCGTATGCGTAGGGGCGCGGTCGCCGCACCCCACGCGGCACAACTCGCTGGGTCAGCAAGCGGAACAAGCATCCTTGCAACAGAGCAGCTTCAGCCGTCGTGGGGAAAGAAACGCGGTTTTCAAATCCCCCACATCTGGCAGGCTTCGGAAACATTCCCTGCCTCACCCTTTGAGCTGACCCTGCATAAAATCGCGCAGGAGGGTGGGCACATCGGTGCCGATAAAATCAACCCCACTTTGCCAGAGCAGTTGCCACACAGTGGGCAAATCGGCGGTGTTCCAGAAACGCAGCTTGTAGCCCTTGCTGTGAACCTGTTGCACAATCTGCTTTAATTTGTCCGCTTCGCTCTGGGGGCAGTCGCCGCGCCCGTTCCACCTGAAATGCGCCAGCCAGTTATCGCTGACCAGCGGCATGAGAGCAGGGGGATAGCCTGCCTCTAACTCGTTCAGGCGTCCATCATAACTGGCGAAGCGGATGCGTTCGCGCCTCAACACGGAAACAGGCGGGCGACTGCCCGACAACACCACCTCCACCGCCCGCCGATGCACCCGTGCGCCTTCATGGTGCGTAATCAGGTCAGCGTACTGCTCCAGCACTTTGCGCAGCACAGGATAGGTCGCCTGCCAGTCGGTTTTGAGGTCTATCAGCAGCTGGAAGAAGGGCGCCTCGGGATAAATCGCGCCGCGGTACTGGCGGGCGCGCTGGCGCAACGGCTCCAGATAGAGCGCTTGCAGGGTATGCTCGGCACGCAACTCATGCCACTCGTGCCCCACCTTCAGCACACCCTCGTGCAGAAAGATATCCACCTCCACACTGCAGAAGCCACACTCCAGCGCATCCCACAGCGGGCGCGAACGCCAGTAATCGTTATGCGAATGGGCGCGTGTTAGCAACAAAAACGCTACTCCACCTCCTTCAGCTTGCCCTGCTTGTAGAGCTCCCACACACGAAACACGCTATTCTTGTGTGGGCGAATGCGACAGTGTTCGTCCTCGTTGCGCTTTTCGTCGCAATAGCCAAGCGGCACGCATTTGGGCACCAGCAACTTGCCGAAGTAGGGGTCTGCCTGCATGACCTCTTTGCGGATGAGTTTGAACAGTTGCCGAATCTCCCACTGGGCTAAGGTGCAGAGCCGTAAGCCTGCCATGTGAATCAGCTGGCGCAGGTTGACGGTCATAATCAGGTTCGTGGCGACGGCGTTGGGAAACACGAACCGCGCGTCTTCAGCGGGAATGCCCATCTCCAGCAGGCGGTGATAGACGGTTTCCGATTCGTCGCGCAGGCGTTCAAACTCAGCGAGCGCCTCCGGGTTCTCGCTGATGGTCGGGGGCGTAACATAGGGCGGCTCTTTATATTTCACATAGCGCTGGCTCTGCTGGTCAAACGCGACCCCAATCCGATGGCGCACCAGCTGATGCGACAGCGCACGGCTCACCCCCGAAATCGCGAAAGTGAAACTGATATGCTCTATCGTGCTGTGGTGCCCCGATTCCACCACATGCTCAATCAGCTTCATCACCCGTTCGGGGGGCACTTTGTCGGACACAAACTCGTCCCAGATTTGCTGGGGCGTCTTCTCACTGTAGCAGGTTCGCGCCGCCAGATAGATCAGCCCGCGATAGTAGCGGCGAATCACCTCCGCCTCGGGAAAAATTAAACTCACTTCCATCACGCCACGCTTTGCCATAGCAATCTCCCACAATCAGTAGTGTACCTTCGCATGGGGCAGAATTTGAAGCAGTGCGCGCAGGAACGACTCGTTGACCTGAACGCGGTGGGGGGTCTCAAGCCGCTGGAGTCTGCCGCCCAGAGGAATGCAGAAGCGCACTACACCCTCCCCCGTGTATTGCTGGAACAGGGATTTGAGCCACTGGAGGGCGTCTTTGGGGCATCGTTCCAGAATAATCTCCACAGTGGGTGCTTCCTGAACCTGATCGGGTTCGGGGGCAGGCTCGAACGCTTCGGCACGGAACTCGACGGCGCCATCCCCTTCTCCGTTGCCGTTTTTGCCCCGAAAGTCGCGCGACTGAATCTTGCCCCGCACCAGCACCACTTTGTCTTTCTGAATCAGCTCGCGATACTGCTCGTAGGTCTGGGGGAAGACCGTGATGGGGATGGAACCTGTCATATCTTCCAGCACCAGCGACGCCATTCGCGAGCCTTTGTTTTTGGTGGTAATAACCCGCACAGAGGAGAGGATACCGCCCAGAGTCAGGGTTGCGCCCGGTTCGGCTTCCAGCGCCTGAGCGATCGGGGTGGTGCGCCCGCGCAGGGCGCGCGCATAGGGGCGCACAGGGTGATCCGAGAGGTAGACGCCGAGCAGTTCGCGCTCCAGCGCCAGTTTTTCGGGGGTGGGCAGGTCGGAAACAGGGGGCAGGATGGGTTTCATGATGGCAGGCTCTGGCTCGGTAGTGCCGCCATCAAATAGCGAGTTCTGCCCTGCCGAACGCGCCCGTGCCACCGACTGGGCGTACTGCAAAATCTGGTCTAACCCCTTTACCAGCTGGGCACGATTGGGATGCAGACTCTCAAACGCGCCTGCCTGAATGAGGGCTTCCAGAGTGGAGCGGTTGACACTGCCCGTGTCGTACAGGCGTGCCATGAAGTCAAAGACATCCTCAAAGGGACCGTTTTCGTTGCGCTCTTTGAGGATGGCTTCCACGGCTGCCTCGCCGACGCCTTTGATGGCGCCCAGCCCGAATCGGATGGCGTGGCGATACTGGGGTGTCGCTTGGCGCTGTTTGCGCCGCGTGCGCGAGGGCGTCGCCGCCTCCTGAATCGGCTCCAGCGTGAAACCGAGGTCGCTCCGATTGATGTCGGGCGGCAGCACCGTAATCCCCAGTGTGTGGCACTCGTCGATGAAGTTCGCTATCTTGTCGGTTTTATCTTTGTAGACCGCCATCAATGCCGCCATATACTCCACAGGGTAGTTGGCTTTGAGGTAGGCGGTCTGATAGGCGACATGGGCGTAGCAGACGGCGTGCGCCTTGTTGAAGGCGTAGCCCGCGAACGGCTCGATCAGGTCAAACAGGCGGTTGGCTTCCTGCTCGTCGATGCCGTTTTTCGCCGCGCCTTCCACGAACTCGGCGCGCATGCGTTTCATCTCTTCGGGCTTCTTCTTGCCCATTGCACGGCGCAGGATGTCTGCTTTGCCCAGCGAGAACCCCGCCAGCGCCTGCACAATTTTGAGCACCTGATCCTGATACACAATCACGCCGTAGGTCTCCTTCAGAATCGGCTCCAGCAAGGGGTGGGGATACTCAATCGGCTCGCGCCCGTGTTTGCGGTTGATGTAGGTCGGGATATGATCCATCGGTCCAGGGCGGTAGAGGGCGACCATCGCCGCCAGCTCGCGCACATTCTGGGGCTTGAGCTGCTGGATGTTGCGTCGCATGCCCGTGCTTTCTAACTGGAACACGCCCGTGGTCTCGCCGCGCCCCAGCATCTCGTAGGTTTTGGCGTCGTCAAGGGGCAGGTTGCGCACATCGATTGTTTGCCCGGTGGTGCGGCGGATGTTTTCCACCGTTTGTGCCAGCACTGAGAGGTTGGAAAGCCCCAGAAAGTCCATCTTGAGCAGCCCAATCTTTTCGAGGGCGCCCATGTGGTACTGGGTTACGGGTTCGCCGTCGGCGCTTCGAGCAAGGGGCACATGTTCCACCAGCGGGTCTTTGGAAATCACCACCCCGGCGGCATGCACGCTGGCGTTGCGCGTGATGCCTTCCAGTCGGCGTGCGGTATCCACCAGTCGGCGCACCTGCGGGTCTTGCTCATATTCGCGTTTGAACTCAGGGATTGTCTGGAGCGCTTTGTCGATGGTCATGCCGGGCGCGGTGGGGAGCATTTTGGCGAGTCGGTCTATCTGGGCGGGGGGATAGTTGAGGGCGCGCCCGACATCGCGCAGAGCCGCTTTGGCCGCCAGCGTGCCGAAGGTGATAATCTGGGCGACGCGCTCCTCGCCATACTTCTGGCGGACATACTGAATCACCAGATCGCGGCGGGCGTCCTCAAAGTCCATATCGATATCGGGCATCTGCACGCGCTCCGGGTTGAGGAACCGCTCGAAGGTGAGGTCGTATTCAATCGGGTCTATGTCCGTGATGCCGATGCAGAAGGAGACGAAGCTGCCCGCCGCCGAGCCGCGCACGCCGAAGTAGATTCCCTGCTGGCGGGCGAACTGGGCGAAATCGCGTACAATCAAAAAGTACGGCGCGAAGCCCGTCTGGTCTATCACCGAAAGCTCATACTCCAGCCGCTGGAGATGGGTCTCGTTATAGTTCGGCACGAGTTTCGGGAGCGCCTCATAGGCGAGGTCGCGAAGATGCTCTATCGCGGTCTTGCCGGGAGGCAGGTCGGGCGTGGGCAGCTGCACCCTTCCGAACTCCAGCTTCAGGTTGCACCGATCGGCGACCACGAGCGTGTTGGCGAGCGCTTCGGGATAATCGCGAAAGAGGGTTGCCATCTCCTGCGGCGATTTGACATAAAACTCCTGAGTCTCAAACCGCAGGCGTTTCGGGTCGCCGATATGCGTGTTGGTCTGCACGCAGAGCAATACATCGTGAATCTCGGCGTCTTCGCGGGTCAGGTAGTGCGCGTCGTTGGTAACCAGCAGCGGGAGCTTGAACTCCTGCGCCAGTTTCAGTAGCCCCTCGTTGACCCGTTTCTGTTCCGCCAGCCCGTGGTCTTGAAGTTCAATATAAAAGTTCTCGTGCCCGAAAATCTCAATATATTCCTGCGTGAGCTGGCGCGCGCGCTCGTAGTCGCCCTGCAGCAGCGCCTGAGGGATTTCGCCTGCGAGGCACGAGGAGGTGGCAATCAGTCCTTCAGCATACTGGCGCAGAATCGTTTTATCAACGCGCGGTTTGTAGTAAAACCCTTCCAGATGGGCAATTGTGCTGAGCTTGAGCAGGTTGCGGTAGCCCGTTTCGTCTTTGGCGAGAGTCAGCAGGTGGAAGCTGTTCTGATCCTGCTTGGTGCGCTGGTCGATAGAACGCGGCGCCACATAGAGCTCGCAACCGATGATGGGCTTAATGCCCGCCTCCTGACACTCGTTGTAGAAGTCTATCGCCCCATAAAGCACGCCGTGGTCAGTGAGGGCAACCGCTGGCATTTCATATTCAGCAACGCGGCGTACCAGTTCGGGTATGCGTGTCGCGCCGTCCAGAAGACTGTATTCGGTGTGCAGGTGCAGATGCACAAAGCCCGCTTCCATGCAAGAACCTCCCTTCACCGCAGGGGATTCGACACGGGAAGGGAGGCTCCTGCCGCTCTAAGGGCTGAATTCGGGGTTCAGGGGGCAGGATCGCGAATAATCCCCATCACCAGCACAATCCCTGTCTCCTCGTGGACAATCGCGAACAGGAAGGGGCGGTTGACAACGAGCCGAATCGGTCTGCCGCGGGGTACTGCTTCAAAAAAGCCGCCTGTCGATACCACCGCACGCGTTCCGTATTCGTTCAGGTCTATCGCCGCCCTCTGAGTCACCTTCCCGATCCATATCTGGTACTCGGTGATATCAGCTATTCGGCTGAAGTTGGCTCGCTCTGAATCGAAGGCGACCTCCATACCCATCGTCTTGAGAGCGTCCTGAAGGTTGTCGTCATGGTGTTGCTGTATCTGGAAGCGCGGCAGACTAAGCGTTCCAGTTTGGTAGGAGAACTGCTGGCGCCACTTAGCCCAGTTTTCTGGCGTCCATTGTTCACGCATCCAGTCAACAGTTTGGTATGCACGGGGTAGGAACAGGTAAAAAGTGAATCGCTCACCCTCACCGCGATAGTGAAGCCCGACCGCCTGAAAATCCTGCGTCTCCATATAATACAGGGCGCGTTCCTCAGAGCGCATCATGGGGACTGTCTTCTCTTCGCCGGTCTCCAGAAGGAATTTTCCAGGTCTCGTATTCGCGGCTGGGAAAGGCGTTGCCCATGTGCCATCAAGGTAGAGGGTGTTTGCCAGCACGGCGCTCCCCGCTTCATCCGCAAAGTCGTTCGGTTGAAAGAGCTCGCGAATTGCAGACCGTGTTTGATAGGCAACCCAGTCATTAATCTGGCGCGCGGCAAGTCCCGGATTTTGAAAATCGGTTCCCCAGAGCTGGGTTTCGTAGTAGCTCAGGAGCGTGTGCAGGAATTCAGGCTTCGGTTTGATCCGCTGGTCAACCCATATACTTATGTGATGGGCGACTGCAGCGACCCGCGCGCGCCGGGCAACGAGTGGCGCACGGCGCGTCAGTGGCCGCCCGTGCCGACACGCCCCACGCCGCTTTATCTGCATGCCGACGGAACCGCCCGCTGGCGCCCCCCGCAGGCACAGCGCACGCTCAGCGCCCGCTACGACCCTCGCAATCCCGTGCCCACCGTAGGCGGACGCGAGCTGAACCTGCCCGCAGGACCCCGCGACCAGCGCACAATTGAGGTGCGCCCCGATGTGCTGGTCTTCACGACCGACCCACTGCCCGCGCCCCTGGAAATCACAGGCAGGGTTTCGGCGGTGCTATGGGTGGAGTCGGACGCGCCTGATACGGACTTCTTCGTGCGCTTGTGCGATGTCTACCCCGATGGGCGTTCGTTCAACCTCTGCGAGGGGGCATTGCGGGCGCGGTTCCGCGAATCGTTTTCGCGCGAGGTGTGGCTCCAGCGGGGGCGCGTCTATCGCCTGCAGATAGACCTCTGGAGCCTGAGCGTGATTGTGAATCGGGGGCATCGCCTGCGTGTGCATATCACCTTCAGCAGCGCACCGGGCTATGACCCCAATCCGAACACCGCCACGCCGTTTCGCCAGAGCGCCGCTTCGCGCCCTGCGGTGAACACAGTTCACCTGAGCGCACGCTACCCCAGCCATCTGATTCTGCCCGTCCCGCGTCAGGGGTTCAGCCGAAGCGCGCGATAAGCACCTCCAGCAGCAGGCGCACGGCAATCAGCGCACTGTTCTGTGTAGGGTCTAAGGTGGGGGTCAGCTCCACGAAGTCCACTCCGACAAGGGTGTTGTTCCGAATCGTTTCGGCAATCACGCGCGCCGCCTCGTGGAAACTCAAGCCGTCGGGTTCGGGGCTGTTGACAGCAGGTAGCACGGCAGGGTCCAGGGCGTCGGCGTCAACAGACAGGTAGACGGGCTTCCCCGACGGCAGGGGCAGCGAGTGCCCTTCACGGAGTGCCTCCCGAAACACGAGCGTGTGCCCCCGTGCCTGCGCCGCCTGCACCGCTTCGGGGTCAAACCGCACGCCGCGAAGCCCAACGGTGGTGATGTGGGTCAGGTTCGGCAGCGCCTCCACCGCGCGACGGAACGGGCTGGAGTTGGAATAGCGTACCCCATCGCGCTCGTCGGTGAAATCCAGATGGGCGTCTATCTGTACCACATGCAGGTCGGGCACATCGTCAAACGCCCGCAACAGGGGAAAGGTGATGCTGTGGTCGCCGCCGAGAAAAAGGGGCAATTTCACGCGCTGGCGCAGGAGCCGCGCCGATTCGGTGATGCGTGCGAACGCTGTCTCATAGTCCATCGGGGGCGTGTCCACATCGCCCGCGTCCACGACGCGAACGCCCTGCAGGCGGTAGCCATGCAGGGGGTGATAGTAGCCCTGTTCCGAGAGGGGGTAGCGCAGACTGGCGAGGCGCAACGCCTGCGGCGCGAACCGCGCGCCCGGGCGATAGCCCACTGCCCCGTCCCACGGCACGCCCAGCACGCCCACCTCCGCCTGCCACGACTCGTTCAGCGGGCGGTGGGGGGCACGCAAAAAAGTCGCCACGCCAGCAAAGGGGAGCATCGGTTATTCCACCGTGACGCTCTTGGCGAGGTTGCGCGGCTGGTCAATCTCACATCCGCGCAGGCGCGCCACATGATAGGCGAACAACTGCAGGATGGGGATCGTCACCAGCGGCGCGAGCTCCTCCATCGGTGGGCGCGGCACAACAATCGTGTAGTCCGCTTCCTGCGGCAACAGATCGTCGCCCTCAGTGGTCACCAGAAACACCGTGCCCTGTCGCGCCTTAATCTCCTTGAGGTTGCCCAGCAGTTTCTCGCGGGTGCGCTCCTGCGAGGCGATGAAGACCGCAATCACGCCGGGTTCCACCAGTGCCAGGGGACCGTGCTTCATCTCGCCTGCGGGCGGCTCCTGCGTGGGGATGTAGGCAATCTCTTTGAGCTTGAGGGCGCCCTCCATCGCGACATAGGCGTCCACTCCCCGCCCCAGATAGAACGCCAGATGCGTGCGATGGAGCGCTTCAGCCACCGCGCGCACTTCGGGTTCGCGTTCCAGACTGCGGCTGATGAGCGACGGTAACTGCATCAGCCCCTTCGCCCCTTCCGAGTAGGTCGCCATCGGCAGCGTGCCGTTAATCGCCGACAGATACAGCCCCAGCAGGTACAGTACCGCCACCTGCGTGCTGTAGGCTTTGGTGGAAGCAACGGAGATTTCAGGACCCGCCTGCGTGTAGATCACATGGTCGCACTCGCGGGCGATGCTGCTGCCCACCACATTCACGATTCCGAGTGTGGTGTAGCCCGCCTCGCGGCACAGGCGGAGCGCGGCGAGCGTATCGGCGGTCTCACCCGACTGGCTGATGAAAATCGCCAGCGTGTTCGGCTGCAGAATCGGGTCGCCGTAGCGGAACTCAGAGGAGTAATAGACCTCTACAGGGCGTCGGAGCCAGCGCTCCAGCACATGTTTGCCAATCAAACCCGCGTGATACGCCGTGCCGCACGCCACAATCAGGATGCGCCGAAACTTCTGCCAGTCCTCCACTTCCAGCTTCAGCTCAGGGAACTGGATGCCGCCGTTGGGCTTGAGCCGCCCGCGCAGGGTGTCGCGCACCGCTTCGGGCTGCTCCAGAATCTCTTTGATCATGAAGTGTTCGTGTCCGCCCTTTTCGGCAGCCTCGGCAGACCATGTGATCTCCACAGGAGGGCGTTCCACAGGGCTGCCGTCCAGTCGGAACAGGCGCACCGAGTCGCGCGTTACCACGCCCAGGTCGCCATTTTCCAGCAGGATGACCTTTCGGGTGTAAGGCAGCAGTGCGGGGATATCCGAGGCGATGAAGTTTTCGCCTTCGCCCAAGCCAATCACCAGCGGGGAGTCGTTGCGCGCCACCACCACACGGTCGGGGTACTCGGCGAACATCACCGCAATCGCATACGAGCCGCGCACAGGCTGTAAGGCGCGGCGCACCGCCTCTTCGGGTGAGTCGCACAGGGGCAGCTGCTCTTCAATCAGGTGTGCCAGCACTTCGGTATCGGTCTCGGAGCTGAACCGATGCCCGCGCCCCAGCAACTCCTGACGCAGCTCCAGATAGTTTTCAATAATCCCGTTATGCACGACGGCGACTTTGCCCTGTTCGTCGGTGTGAGGGTGGGCGTTGGGGTCGTTGGGGATGCCGTGCGTTGCCCAGCGCGTGTGGGAGACCGCCAGCCCGTGCGCCTCCACGCCGTTCAGCAGCTCCGTGAGCTGCTGAATTTTGCCCGCCCGCTTCATCACCTCCAGCTGGCGCCCGCTCCAGAACGCCACGCCCGCCGAGTCATAGCCCCGATACTCCAGCCGCTTGAGCGTGTCTAACGCAACCTCTATCGCCTGCCTCGGTCCGATGTAGCCTGTTATCCCGCACATGGGTTTTGTTCCCTCTACTTGATAATTATGGCTTCGTGGAGAAGGATACCCGATGGGCGAGAGTTTTTAGGGGGCAGTCGGGGTGGACTTAAGCGGCTCTGCTGAAAAGACTCTTGAGTGCCTCGACGCCTCAACACGCCAGAACGCTAACCATGCCGCGTGTAAACCAATTGACTCGCCACCACCCGCATACGCCACCCGCCCTGCCTGCGGCATATACCGCTGCGCTTGCCGACTCCAAGAAGGCAGCCAGACGAAAACAAAAGCCCCCGACCCCTTCGGAGGCTATAGAGCAGAGGGGGAGTGCGGAAGCGGCGCTTCCGCGCTCCCAAAAGAGGTTCAGCACCCGCTGCCAAAGGCGAACAGCACCGTTAGCAGGTCGGCGTCATCCACAACACCATCGCTGTTCACATCGGCACAGCCTGCCTCGCTGCTGCCGAAGGCGAAAAGCACCGCCAGCAGGTCGGCGTCGTCCACGCAGCCGTTGCCGTCCACATCGCCGTTGCCGGGGCAAGCAGGGCAGTCGCCGCCATAAGCGGTATACTGTAGAGTGTTTGCCGTCGCAATCGCGCAGAAGTAGCGCGTCGTGCACTGACCATCGGGCACGAAGCCGTCAAACCCCATGTAGTTGTGTTCATCCCCGCCTGTGGGCGTTAGCTGAAGGCTCACCTGACGGTTCAGCATGCCCAGCGGATCGTCCACGCAGTTAATTCCCGACACCTGCATGCGGAACTTTCCATACACGCGAACGATTTCAAAGACATAGTCAGTGCCCGAGATTGAGATTACTGTGCAAATAGGGGGGTTAAAGGTCTGATCCACCGTCCACTCCACCACATTGTTGCCCAAATCTGTGCCATTGAAAGTAACAGGAGCGTTGCTCTGGATGGAATTGACCAACTGGTTAATCGTCGCCTGAAAGTTCAGTGAACCTGACTGGAAGGTGAAGCTGAGGGGGTTCTGAGCGCCAAGGTTGCCAGAGGCGAACGGGTTAGTGCAGGGACCCTCGAGGGGACCCAGAGTTATCCGATACGCTCCGTCAGCCAGTTGGAAGGAAATACTGCCCGCGTCGCGCAGGCGGTCTACCAGGTTCTGCGCGGACACCGCGCTCATCAGAACGACCGATGTAGCAACAATCCCGAACCACTTTGTCATCCGCATCATCATCGACCTCCTTTCCTGCGGTGTGCAGATATTATAGCACATTTTGCGTAGTTTGTCAAGGGGGTACACTCTGCTCTGATGTTGTGCCCCACCTCATTTCTGAGCGTGTGTGAGCCGATGGGGAGTACGGCGTATATCCCTTTGGCGGAGCTGGATTCGCGCCAGCACGAGTTGCCCCCGCCCCATCACGCAGTGAAGGTGGTGAACGCATGTGTCGAGGCGTATGGGGCGCTGGGCTGGCTGCACGCACGGGGCAGGCGCGCCCACCTGGTAGAACCTGACACAGTTCCGCCTCCAACCCCTGGCGCTCGCTACCGCCTGTGGGAGCCGAACGCCTTTTTGCAGGAGATCCTGGAACAGCATGCCCTTCCGAAGCCCGCCCCGCTGGTGCTGGACTTAGGGTGTGGCAGCGGGCGCGAGGCAGTCTATCTTGCCGATAGGGGCTGTCGCGTGATGGCTGTAGACAGGCTTCCCGACGCGCTGGAGCGGGGACGCCAGCTGCAAGCGCGCTACGCCCCCGAAAGCCCCCCGATTGAGTGGATATGCGTGGATTTAGAGCAGAGCGTGTGGCAACCTCCAGAGCCGCCGGAGGTGGTGTGCCTTTTCTTTTTCTTCTCGCGGGAGCTATTGAGGCGTGCATGGGAGTGGCTCGCACCCGGCGGCTGGCTGATTCTGGAAGCGTTCACTGAGACGCATTTTCAAACTTATGGGCGTCCCGCCTCGCCAGAGCGCAGGGTTAGTTCAGGCGAGCGACTGCTGCCTGCCAAATGCGTGCGTTATCGTTCCGAAGGCTGGCGCGAAAGCGAGCGACATACCCTGCGCCTGTGGGCAATCAAGTAAAGCCCCCTCCGGCTGGGCAGGAGGGGGCTTGTCGGCGTGTGAGGGGCGTTGAAAAGCCTCAGCGCTTCCGCCGACGCAACGCCAGCAGGCTCACCAGTCCAGTGCCGAGCGCAACCATGCTGGCAGGTTCAGGAACGGGGCGAATAGCAAGCCACGAGTCTACATCCACAATCCCCTGACCTATGCGTGTGAAACCAAACCCGAGGTCCGCATCAATATCGCCGATTCGCGCCCAGCTCGTGTTGGTAGGAGGATTCGGATCAGAGGGATTGTCCCAATCGGGGGGCGAAGGATTGCCTGTAATCTCATACACACGAGGGCCGTAAGCCTCGATAAAGGAGTTGTTAATCCCCGTCACTGTTCCTGCCAGGTTAATCACCACATTGCGCAGACGAATATCGAAGCCGATTCCAGGGATGGTGCCGCCCGGAATGATAACATTTGTGGTAGCGAGCTGACCAGAAACGAGGGGGGGAGTGTAGGTAAGCGGAACCGTGACATTTAGATACGGTGGGAAACTCACGGGAACCGTGATATTGGTGCTCGAGGTTTGGTTAATCGTGATTGGTTGGTTGCTCACACTAAGGTTAGCAGTGGTTCCAATAAGACCCGTTACAATCAGCGTCCCTTGAAGACTAAACAACCAGTCGCTCCCGTAAAAGCTGTCCGCGCGTGCAATCAGCAACGATGCCGCGAAGAGCGGCGCAATCGCCAGAACTCGCATCATCCGTTTCATCATAGAGTACCTCCAGAATGGTCGGTTACCTCGAGAGCAAGAAGGCTTCTTGCCTCAGCAGGTTTTTATCCCTCACACACGGTCAGAAACCAGGTCGGCTTCTCACACCAGCGTTGCGGGAAATCGGATTTCCCACATCCACCCTATATAGACTCATTTCGGGCGCAAAAGCGGACAGGGTGAGGGCAAAATCTGGTGGATTTACGAGGCGAAATCAGTGGGGTATACTTGCTTGTGGGTGGCGCGTGATGGTGCAGTTC